>TARA_R110002153_G_scaffold190217_3_pt1 | contig 31591 bp, 23 predicted proteins | sample TARA_R110002153 | Tara Oceans TARA_R110002153 (sample SAMEA4398193) | marine metagenome | biome: Polar Biome; feature: [SRF] surface water layer (ENVO:00010504); material: water (ENVO:00002006), including particulate matter (ENVO:01000060) such as... | depth 5 m | reverse complement strand
TACTGGACCGGCTATGTTGGTATTAGCGGCTCAAGGCCTGTGTGCGTCTGGAGTTACTACCAAAGCGATTAAACCCTTAGAAGAACTGCGTAAATATGGTTTAGTGGTGGCAATGGGGGTGTTATGGCATGACAAGGTCACTTATCTTTATCATTCTTTGCCTGACATGGGTGAAGAGAGCCCGCTTGGTCGTTTGGGGTATTTTCCAGCGACTGAATGTGGAACCGGTATTTCTTTATTATCAGATCTTGAAGATGACGAGGTACGTGTTTTATATCAAGACCGCGACATCCCTGGCTTTCCTGAAGGAGTTGAAAGCTTGCTGACTGCACTGAATCAATATCGAAAGCAAGGTTACGTTAAGATGCAAACTCATTATAAAACCCATTTACCTCATCATTCGGTCACTATAGCCGTCAACGTTAAAGGCAATATGCACAGTGCGATAGCACTATCAGGCTGGATCCCAGAAGAGGCTACCGATGAGTTGGTCACCTTACTGAAAAACAAAGCTAAAGAAATTGAATAAAATTGAATAAAGTACCGCTTTGCACAAAGTGTTTTCAGAGATTGATTGGCTAACTAATCAATTGATTAACCTTTAACCACATAGTTAATGACGGAAACCAGTCGTAATCATGATACATACCAAAGCCATGTCCGCCATCGGCTAACAACAAAAGTTGTACCGGCACTTGAGATGCCATTAGAGCGCGGTAATAGCATAGTGAGTTTTCTACAGATACATTGACATCGTCATTGGCGTGCATAATGAATGCTCGGGGTGAATCGCTGTTAACTTGTCTATCATTCGAAAAATATTCGATGTCTGCTGGACTAGCATCCTCACCTATTAACAATGCTTTAGAACCCGAATGGGTTATTTGCGGATCCATACTGATCACGGGATAAATGAGAATTTGGAAAGCAGGTTTAATCATTGCAGGGCTGAGTGTTGGCAACACTGGTCGTTGATAATGTACCGCAGCACTGCTGGCCACATGGCCACCAGCCGAAAATCCCATAACGCCTATTTTTACCAGATCGAGCTGCCACTCAGTCGCATGGCTTTTAACAAGCTGCAGCGCTTGTTGCACGTCTTGCAAGGGACCCAACTTACGATTATCCATAGTGTCATCACAAGGCAAACGATATTTAAGTACAAATGCACTGATGCCTAGCTTTACCAAGCGCAAGGCAATGGCATCACCTTCCTTATCTACCGATAAACCTCTATAACCGCCACCAGGACATATTACCACTGCGCAACCATTACGTAAATTTGCATCGGGCCAATAAGCAGTCAGTTGTGGTTGACTAACCCCTATGACAAAACGTCCAGTGGAGTCTTGGGACTCAACACACTCCTTATTAACGGCCTCTTTGGCTCCAGGGATATCGTCACTATAAAGCGTTACGCTTTCAATTTTTTTTATTTGCATAGCACCATCACTGTTAGCTGAGTCACGCTTTATCTGCACAAAATGAGATTAATCTAATCTGCACTATGTGCAAGATGATCACTAGAGTAATTTTTTGTTTTTTAGGTGTTTTCAGTTCTTAGGTTTGTTTTCTGGTAGAGCCAGCGAAGTCAGGTTTGTCGAATAATTGGATTTTAAGTTTTAAGTTAGCAGGTAAAGTGAATACTAGGTCTGGTGAACATTCACCCCAAAATAAGTGGGGATGTTCTTGTAATATTTCCGTTACTTGGCAGTATACGACAACACCTCCACTCAAAGACGAGTGTACGGGTATTTAAGACTAGGATTGGTTTTATAGTTGCTTAGAATTCAAGCACTGTACTGTACATGATTTTATTATTTTTAAATTATTCTTAACAAGGATTTGCATTAATGTTGAATAAAACATTTCGTCATTTTTTCTATATCTTTATCTTACTAGCGCATTTGTCTATAGGTGTTTCTTATGCATGGAAAGATGTCGCTTTAGGCAGTGGATTTACATTAGCTATCGATGACAATGGCGCTCTGTGGGCATGGGGTGATAATGCTTGGGGGGCTTTAGGCATTGATGATACCCGTAATATTGATAACTATCCTCCTCAAAAAATCGGTAATGATACAAATTGGCAAAAACTTGAAGCGGGTAGTTCATTTGCTTTAGCTTTAAAAGCTGACGGCACCTTATGGTCTTGGGGATATAATTATAATGGTCAATTGGGTCACGGAGATAATGCGCGTCAATATAAACCCAAACAAATTGGTACAGCTACTGACTGGCACTTTATAACAGCTAATCAGGAGCAATCACTGGCAATAAAACAAGATGGCACGCTTTGGGGGTGGGGTGATAACTTATTTTCCCAACTGGGAGATGGGACTCTGAATGATCATGCAAGCCCTGTGCAGATTGGCCAACAAAAATGGGCTAAAATAGCATCGGGTAGTAAACATATTCTCGGGATCCAACAAGATGGTAGTTTATGGGCCTGGGGCAGTAATGCAAACGGTCAGGTAGGTAAAGGTGGCAGCGACCGAAGTGTACAAAGTGAGCCAATAAAAATAAGTGATGATAATTGGAAAGACATTTCAGCTGGTGAACAACATTCATTAGCCATAAAAAGTGATGGCAGTTTGTGGTCTTGGGGAGCTAATTCTCAGTTCGAATTAGGCTTAAATGAGAACCAAAATATTAGATTTTCCCCAGTCCAAGTGGTAACAAAATCAGATTGGCAATCAGTCAAAGCAGGCTCTATAAATAGTTTTGCCATAGATGAGAATGGCGTTTTGTATTCATGGGGAAATAGCAGTAATGGTTTATTAGGTTTAGGTGAAGATGGAATCGCACATGTTCCTACTCCATTAGAATCAGATTTGTCTTGGAATACAATTAGTACCAGTTCTGCTCCTAGTAGCTGGACGCATCATGCGGCTGGAATAAAAAGTGATAATTCAATATGGTTATGGGGTAGAAACCTCAAAGGCGAGTTAGGTTTTGATGAGTCTGAAAATAACCAATTTACTCCTAAAAAATTGCCCGCTTTTGATAGCGACAATGATGGCGTAGCAGATGATCTTGATGCGTTTCCCTATGATGCCGCAGAAACCCAAGACAGCGACAACGACGGGGTTGGTGATAACGCCGATGCTTTCCCTAATGATGCAAGTAAGTCAAAAGTGGTAGTCGAAAATGCTACCAAAAGTGGTGGGGGTAGTGTAAATACAATGTCTATTTTACTTCTGCTGATATTACTTTCTATAAAGTTATATCGGAATGACTCTATATCTAAAGAGTAAGTCTATCTGCAGCGGCAGAGCCGATGTTTTTTTGTGGCTTTGCCATTGTTGTTGATTGTCTTCCTTTGTGCTGCCTGTAAAAAAACTAAAAATACTCTTCGTTTCATGGGCTAAGCTTGCCGTCATCTGCAGCAGCTTTTGCTGCCAACAGTTTTATTAAATTAAGTCATCTTGTTTGAGTTATCTAATCCAAAACCTTTTTCATATGAAACCTTAATAATTGGATCCCATATGGAAGGCACAGGGGTACTTGGTTTATTGAAAAAAGTACCGGTTAGTTCGGCTTTTCTTCGAAGCGCATTTGCCTGTGCTTTTGTCGATTTAGCAAGATACAAGCTGCCTCCGATTGGAGCGCAGTTTAGATCTTTATGTCTATAAAAGAATTGATTGTAGGGGGCGAACAATATGGTGCCTGGGGTGACCGAACTAGTGATTTTGTCCTCCAGATTTTTCAGCAATTCAGTGTCACGCATTGGGCGATAAAAATAAACTAGGTTAAAATCTTTATAATCATCGAAGGTTATTCCATCTCCATGGATAATACGGGTGTTTTGCACGTACATTTGTGCAAGTAATTTTTGGGCGTCATTTGCGTAACCTTCATCATATTCTAGCCCAACTGCATGGTTAAAAAATTTGGACGCCTGCAACACCTTCATACCACAACCGCACCCGACATCAATAAACTGTGATTGCGCTGCGTGCCCCTGAGCTAGCATTAAGCGATAAGCGGCATGAACATTTTCTAAAAAAACACTGTTTGGAAGGGAAATGTCGGGAAAACAGCCGTGATTTAATGCATCGGCGCCTTGGCTATTAGTGCTCAATAGTATTCGAAGGTCTTCAAAGGCACTGTCATATGCTGATAGTTGACTGAAAGTAATGTCATTTTCTGCAGTAGTTTTATGAAATAACTTGCGCCTTTTGGCAGGCACTTGCATTCGCACTAAATAATCAATTTGCGGCCAAGCAGCCATCCAGCTGCGAATTTGATTGCTGTTATCCATGGCCGCGATCAATGCGGATTTGATTGCTGGATCGGTTTGATTGTGATTATTTTCCGCCAGTTTTGTCGATATAAGCAGCAAGGCTTTGGAAACCTGATGATTGTTAGTTGCAATAGCAGCAAGCACTCGGTTGATTTCTGCTATGTTTAGACCGCTGTTTGGTTTGAGATTAATCACAAGGTTTGCAACTAAAGTTTCAGTCTGTAGAAGATGTGCTTGCAGGGATTTATGTAAGAGCACCGCTTGTTGAAGATCAAATTCCATGGCGCACTCCACTAAAATAGGGTTGGAAGAAATTCAACAGTTTGCTGCCTAGAATTCTTATGCCTTTGAGTATTAAGTAGAATAAACACTATTCTAAATCTATACAATAGCCATGAATTCTTCGAATTACTGAGACAGCTATCGTAATTTTTAGACGATATTTACAATGGGGAGCGAATTGATTATTTGTGCGTTTTAATGGTTTTAGCTTTATTAGTACCAATGCCATGCACTGTGATTGTTTTTTAATGCATGACGTATCTGTGATTTTTCCGTATATTTACTGAGCTCGTTTGTTTTTTAAGCTAATTGTTGTTGGTAAGTGTTATTTGCATAAAATTGTTGTCGCTAATGAACGAGAAAATCATAATATAAAGTACTGTGGTACAACAGATACAGGATGTAGTAATGAACTGTGGAAAATTGTTTCAAACTCTTGGGATGCTTGCGTTTATCAGTTTTCAAACCCATGCACAGATGCTCTCAAAACAAGGCTTGCTGAAGTTTCAGTCCGATTTTGTGCAGACCGAGCAGCAAATAGATTCCCTTCTCGCCGATAGTCCCAGCAGTGCTCCTTCAATCGAACTTAATTTGCAAAAAGCCCAGTTGTATATGTTGTTCCAACGAGCCGATTTACTACAACCTTTATTGAGCGGAATTCAGAAACAGGTATTTGCGCAAGATGATGCTGCAGTTCAGAGCCAATGGCATTTATTAAATGGCATCCAATATTATCTGCTCGGTAAATACGCTCAAGCCGAAGACAGTTTCAAGTCATCTTTGCAGTTACTTGAAGTGGTAAATAGGCAACAGAAATACGCTTACCAAGAAAATTTTATTTTAATGTACCAGGCCGTTAACCAAGTGTATTTGCAACAATATGAAGAATCTCTCAATGCGCTTACTGACATATTTAAACTGGCAGAAAATAACAACTGGCCCATTATTAAGGCCCGTACTTTAGTTTTTTTTGGTGAAGTTAGTTACGCTTTAAAAAACTACGAACAGGCGCTGGAGTATTATCAAAATGCTTACAATATCTATCCTAAGGATGCGGTAATTTATCGCGCTGAAAGTCTTATGTATGGCGCTCAGATGGTGAACGTTGTTGGCAATCGTAATGTCGCTTTTGAGCAGTTAGATCAAGCTATGGAAGTATTTATTAACCAGCATGATGATACCCGACTGGCCAATGCTTATCTGTTGAAATCCTATTTTTACAGCAAAGTACCAGATGATGCCAAAGCTTTGGAGTGGATTGCCAAGTCAGTTGCAAAACGGGAAGAATTAGGTAATCCCATTGAAATTGCCAATGTTTATGTACATTACAGTTCGCAATTGGGCATAGATGGTCAAATACCACTTGCCTTAGAATATGCAAAAAAGGCGGCGGATTTAGCCAAACAGCATGAGGATATTTCCGGGCAGTGGGATTCTTACGGGAATTATGCTGATTTGTTAAATCAGGCTAACGATTATCAGCAGGCCTTTTACTATATGCAATTGAGTGAACGGGCCTTGTTGAAAAAAGCCCGTCTGGATATTACTTCTCAAACCGCCACATTAAATGCCGAATTCAATTTGAGTCGTGAGCAATTAAAGAATGAGTTTTTAGATAAACAAAGCCAGCTTTTGGAAGAGCGTAATACCTTGTTAAATGAACAATTGGTGATGGAGCAGCGGCAACAGAGGCAACAAAACTGGGTGTTGATGGTTCTGTCATTGGCGCTGGTGTTCTTTTTGATTATGTGTGGCGTTATTTATCGCCTGTATATAAAGAATAAACGACTGGCCAGTCGCGACCCCTTAACGTCACTTCATAATCGCCGCAGTATTTTAGCGCTTGGGGAAGAGGCAATCATCAGCAGTGATCGATATCAATATGCGGTGAGTGTATTGATGTTGGATATTGATAGCTTTAAGGCGGTGAACGACAGTTTTGGTCATGAAGCCGGCGATCGAGTGATTCAATATGTAGCTGATATTTGTATAGCCACTCTTAGAAAACCAGACTATGTAGGGCGTGTTGGCGGTGAAGAATTTTTGCTGATTTTACCTCATACAGATGAAAATGCTGCATTGTTGTTAGCGGAGCGTTTATGCAAACAAGTCGTAATGGCGGATAAAAATAGTATTGGGCAAGTCGAACAAGTGACGGTCAGTATTGGTATTGCGACTAAAAACATTCACAGTGACCAACTCCATAACCGTTTGCCAGATAAAGATCTTAGCCAACTTATTCGTGAATCCGATGCTGCCTTGTATGTCGCTAAAGAGCAAGGGCGTAATCAGGTGCAGATTTACCACACTGATATAAAACTAAAAGGCCATGCGGTGGATTTGGAATCAACAATGCCGGATATGTTACGTACCTAATTTTAAAAACGGATATGTTAAAGGTAGAAATATAGAGGGTAAGCCACATTAGCCTCTGAGATCACTGAGGCACCCAAGGCAACTCTTTTACAATAATTAAACCCGCTACCGCGATGTATCGTTGGACAATCCATATCAATATGCAGGTAGGTACCTATATTCGTTAATGTATAAGAAACATAACAACCCAAAGCGTTACTGTTAACGTTTTAGCTACCATCTTGAACATTTCGCTATACTTCTCAAAGAGATTGTTAATCTTAGATCAGGCTCAAAATATTGCTGACTTACATAGGTATTGTTAAGTAAATCAATAATTTTAAGTTTGTCTTCTTCTTCAGTGTTTTTTAATGAATGCCTAACCTCAGAATTTAGGTATTTTACAAACTCAGCCTCAAAAGCAACCTTTAGGATAGATACTTTCTACTACTTGTGTCTCGTTACTCGCTTGTCGGTTTTCAGCATTAGTATTTTCAATAGTAGCAAGATTATTATTAAAGGTAGGTTTGTTTGTTGTGAATAGTGGTTCACAGTTACTCATGTTAGATAATGAATCATTAGCGGGTAACTCATTTGTTTTCTCACTGCTTTGATAATTAATGTTTTTACCTTTTTATTCAAGCTGTTAATAAAAGAACAAATGGAAAAAGTGGGTTTGAAATCTACCTTGATGGATAGGCTACGTACATAGTTTAAACTCAAAAAAGCACAAGGTTTGATTAAAGAGAATCGTTTAAAGGAGGTTGGACACTTTAAGTCAGATGTTTTTTTATACATTGTTCTAGTTATATAACTAATTTGATTTTTTTATTGTTATAGGGTATTACAGGTGTACGGTTTTTGTACTGTTTCAATAGCCGTATCACTAAAACCATGGAGAGCAACACATTGAAACTTCAAAATATAAAACTAAGAAATGCAATACGAAACGCACTTGTGTTAGCTGTATCTGCAAATGTAATGTCAGCAGCAAATGCACAGGATAATAAAGACAAAGATAATCAAGAAAAGATAGTTATCACGGGTTCTCGTATATCAAACAACGAATTTGCATCACCATCACCTATTCAAATACTTAATGTTGATGATGCTAAACAAGCTGGTATTACGAGTGTAGCAGGCATGCTACAACGTCTTTCTCTTGTTAACGGTACACAGATTGATAATACAATTAATACTAACTCAGGGAATTCAAATGCCACAGAGGCCCCGCCGTCCGGTGGAGTTGGTTCAGTTAACATTGGTCTACGTGGCCTAGGTGCTGAGAGAACGTTAATACTTCTCAACGGGAGTCGATTAGGTGCATCTGGTGTTCGTGGTGCTCCATCACAGCCTGATTTAAGTTTGATACCATTGGATATGGTTGATCGAATCGAAGTGTTATCAGACTCTGCATCTGCTATTTATGGGGCTGACGCGGTGGCGGGCGTTATTAACGTTATTTTGAAAAAATCATTTGATGGTGCTCAAATTAGCGCGAATATCACTTCGCCTTCTGATCCAGGTGGCCAAACAAAACAATTGTCATTTGTGACAGGGGGGGAAGGTGAACGTTTCAAGTTTATCTTTGGTGGCGAATATTATGAGCGTGAACGAATTTCTTTAGGTGACCGAGTTGACTGTATTGAACGAAGAGAAATTAACGCCGAAACGGGTGAGAAATACAACTATTGCTGGAATGGTTTCCCAGACAATGCCGCACTAACAACTAATGACCCCTCCGGTAACATTTGGAATTTTTATACTCCAGGCCAATCAAATCTAACGAATCCTTTAACCGGGCAACCCGTTGCGAATTGGAGTAATCAAGCGAATATTCCGGACGTATGGAGTTCTCAGTATCCTTTCTTAGGTACACAAACAGGTAATGACCGTTTTAATCTTAACCCTGATTACAGTGATTCACCGGATCGGTTACGGTCTGACCTTGTGTCGCCAGTAACTCGTTTTTCTTTAATGACCAGTGGTAGTTATTTCCCTGAATGGGGTGAAAAGGAGAATATCGCAATAACATTTGCCACGTCTTACTTTCACCGTCATCTAACTAATAGAGCGTCGACCGAGCAGGTATATATAGGTGTCCCAGCATTCATTCCTTATGAAAATGCGCAAGGTAATGTGGCGTTAAATGCAGATGGTACTAGAGACTTAGTTCCTAACCCATTAAACCCATTTGGAACTGATGCTTTACCCATTATTACTATTGATAACCTTAAACAGGAACGTGACGTTGAACTTGATCACTTTCGCTTTTCTACGGGTATATCGGGTGATTTACCTGGCCAATGGGCTAAAGATAATGGTTGGACATTTGATGTTGGTATGAGTTATGACAGAGGTGATGGGGCTGCAAGTCAACCCTTAATGGATGAGAGAAACCTAATCTTTACTGTAGAAACTCTCCGTCTTGATTCAAATGGCGACTTAGCTTGTGGTGTTCCCATTTTAGCGAACAATACTTGGGGCGGTATCATTAGTGCTCAAGATTGTGTGCCTGTTGACTTTTTTAACACTGGACTTTATGGCAATAACGGTGACAGTACTGGCTCTCTTACTGCAGCAGAATCAGACTACCTAATCGGTGAACGTGTTAATAGAACGGTTGTGACGCAGTCAATATTATCTGGTTATGCTACTGGTGAGCTGTTCTCATTCGATAATGGTGGAACAGCAAGTTTAGTATTGGGTGTTGAAGCACGTCGAGATACTATCGACTCACAAGCTGATTTTAATGGCGCTAATGGTCTTCTAGTGGCAGAAAGTCCTGGAACTGAAGGTATTACAGCTGGCGCCCGTACAATCAGTGAAGTATTTGGTGAATTGAGTTTACCGATACTTCGTGAAGTTGATGGAGCACACGAACTAACCGTTGATTTAGCCATGCGCTATACCGACGAGTCTAACTTTGGTGGCGAAAATACCGAACGTCTTCGTGTTACTTATGCTCCTGTAGATTGGGTGTCTATTAGTGCTGCTTATGGTACCTCTTTTCGTACACCAAATTTACGTGAGCAGTTCCTAGGTAATCAATTCACTGGTACTGGCGGTGGTAGTGATCCTTGTAATGCAGCTGCATTTACTGATGGCTCTCCAGCGGTATATGACCCAAGTTTAGAAACGCGTACCCAGCAAACTTTGGATAACTGTGTATTAGATGGTGCTAATCCATTTGTTCTTGGTACTCAAGGCTCTACTACTATACCAGTAAGAGTGGGCGGTGCAGTTGATAACCTACTACCGGAAACATCTGACCAGACAACATTTACGGTGAAAGCGCAGCCAATTGATAACGACGATATGAGCTTCGATTTCTCAATAACGTATTTTGATATAGAAATTGAAAATACAATTCAATCCGTATCTGCTGCATTCATTTTAACCCGCTGTTTCGAAGATTTACCGGGGTTAGCAAGCCCGTTCTGTGATTTAGTTGGCCCTAGAAATCAAGATCTTAGTGAAGCTACTCGATTTGTTGCAGATGTCGATGCGTCGTTTGTTAATATTGGTGCTGAAGTATCAACGGGTTATGACGTGAATACACGTTTGGGACTAAACTATGAAGGTTTTGATATCGTTTGGACGGTACAAGCAACATTCCAGGACGAGAGAAGTCAAACTATTATCAAAGATGAAGCGCTGGTAAATGGTGGTAAAGATGACTTTGTTGGCACTTTTGGAACGCCTGAAATACGACTAGTTACCCAGTTAATGTTCAATATGGGGGATTTCTCAATAGTCTATAGTGGCCGATTCATTGATGAAACGTCAGTCTTTATTCGTGATCCCTCGACTTCAGGAAGTTCATGTCTTAAAAGCAATGCAGGTGCAAGTGCTGCGACTATTACAGGTGACCCTGATGTATATAGAGATTGCGTCGCAGAAGCCGCATTTTACTCAGATTTATCTTTAACCTGGACGCCAAATGATACCTTTAGCACGACAGTTGGCATTAGTAATATTACGGATGAATCACCTGCGCAAGTTTCTAGTGGTTTAGGAAACGATCGTGGTGGCCGTATGACTGGTTCTGGTTATGATCAGGTTGGACAAAGCCTATTCTGGTTGGCTAAGTACAAATTCTAATCAGGCATCAATGTAATACCGGCTCATACTTAGTTTAGGAGCCAGAAAAACCCACGTCTTCTTTGGATGTGGTTTTTTTTGTGATTCTCTTATTATTTAGCGACTTGTTTAAGTGTGTTAAGTGATTCAAGGTGCGAACTATAATTGGATCCACAGCGTTGAATGAAATTATCCAGTTCGTCCATATTAACAGATTGATTGCCTTTATTTTGTGGCTTTACATTTTCAGGTGGTGGGAAAACGCCATATCCAGCAAATAATATTTGCCAAGAAGCTAGAGGAAAGAAACTGCCGGTATCATACTTTTTAATTTCATCAGCTAAGTTATTCTGTGACGCGCCTAACCAGCTTTGTACTATGGCCAAAAACGAAGGCGTTATGTTTTGATTTTCAGCATTATCACGCCAATAATCTGTATCACGTCTAGAGTTCATCCGATAATGGGCCAATATATAATCGACTACACCGTCAAATGCGCGGTCATTGATTGAGTTATATTGTTGTTGATTTTGATTGCTGAAATTTCCATTCTCAAATTCAGTTATAAAGTGACCAATGCTGTTGTAAACAAGGTGCAGCGCCATTGCCTCAATAGGCTCTATAAACCCTTGTGATAGTCCAATGGCTAGACAATTTTTACTCCAACTTTTTTCAAGTCTACCTTGCTTCCACTTTACTGTTCTAACATTAACATCTGCATCCAATAGTCCTAAATGGGTCCTAAATTCAGTTTCAGCATCATTAACCGAGCAGTACCTTGAACTAAACACGTAGCCATTACCGGTTCTATTGGTAAGTGGGATATCCCAAGCCCAACCATATTTTAATGCGGTACTTTTAGTTTGTGAATTTAAATCATCTTTATTTACGGGGGTGGCGACTACAACAGCGGTATCATTGAACAACATTTTATCTAAATTGATAAAGGGTACTTTTAATGTCTTTTGTAATAAAAGACCTGCAAATCCCGTGCAATCAACGAAAAAATCGGCCTCTATTATTTTTCCCTCTCTAAATTTCAGACTGCTAATGTCCCCATTTTCTTTCTGAAGAACTCCGCTAACATGTCTTTGCAAATGCTCAACACCGCGTTGCTTAGCTTTCTTTCTTAAAAAACTGCCTAATAAATTTGAATCAAAATGATAGCCATTAGGATGATCAAATGGAAAATTATGATTCGCTTTAGGACTTCTTTGGTTTTGTGATAGATAGGATCCGAGGAAAAAACGATCTGGATGCGCCTCCACATCAAAATTATGCCTTCTCAATTGACAATTGTTATCAAACTTTGGAAACGTATGGATATCCATCTGTGATGGGAAAGGATGACAATATTTTTCAAATCCAGGAATGGATGTCCAGCCCTCAAAGGTAATCCCATTTTTATATGTGGCATTACATTCGGGCATCCATTCTGATTCTTCTACGCCTATTTCATGAAAAAAGTTTTGCATGGAAGGTGTCGAACCTTCACCAACACCGACAATACCTACGTCAGGCGATTCGATTAATGTAAAATGTATATTTTTATCTTTCCATCTAGCAGCCATTAGATTAGCAGTCATCCAACCTGCTGTGCCACCACCCAGAATGACTATTTTTAGCTTTTCATTATTCATTATTGACCTTTAAATAGACGTTTTCCTTCACTGCTAAATACTATAGGTTACTGTCTTGAATTAACAGGTTACTAACTAACTTGTTAGCTAAGATAAATGTTGTTTTCACATGTCATTTACTGGCTTAAATTGAGGCCGTGATGCTTATTAATCTTAAAAATAACATAGTCAGAGTCAGCATTAATGGTTAGCTAAAACAATAAGAAGCCTGGGCATAGGCAAGATAAGCCTGAAGACACATCGCTAGGTATTAAACATATTCTTGAACTGCTAAATAGTCAGTTACCTAACACAAAAGTTTAGTTGCTGGCTATATTCCCCGTGGTGCTAGTGTGGATTATCCGCTTCGTAAAATAAACAACGATATTAATGACATTATTAAAGATTATGGTGATGCCAAGCGTGTTTATTATTTAGATATAAATCCTATATTTCTTGATGAGAATGGCAATTTAAGTCAATCGGTGAGGCAGGATTTACTGCACCCCAATAAAGACCAATATAAGATTTGGGCTGATGCAATGGAGCCTAAAATCACTGCTTTAATGGCACAGAATGGTTAACGAACTAACCACAATACAGCCTGTCGCTTATTGAATATTGCAGGATTCGCGTTTTATCATGAAATTAATTTACTCTATTTTTTCTAGCTGTAAGGAGTTATGTATTTCGGCGATTTGCATTAAGGCTGCAGAGCCATAATATTTAGTCATTTCATAATCAAAGACTCCCGCTTTTACTGCGGGATCAGTTTTAACTAAAGTTTCAGCTTCTTCGATTGTTTTAACATTAAAAATTAATAATCCGCGCTTGGGTTTATCTTCCATTAATGGCCCAGCAAGTACTAATTTTGATTCTTTTGTTAACCTACTCATATTAGCGAAATGCCCTCGAAACAATTTGCTACGCTCTTTTTCGTCCGTTATTTTTTTATCATTAAGCCCAGTTTTTAAAATAACCAAAACATAAGGCTTCATGCCGTAAGCATCAGCGCCTAATTTTTTAGCTAGTGCAGCATTATAATTTGGGTTGGTTGGCGACTTATTTTGATCTTCTGATGCAAAGGTATTAAGAGTGGGTATAAATAACAGGGTGGTCATTAACAGTGTAAATATTTTCATTAATATTCTCTCAAATAAATAAGTTGATCAAAGTACTTAAAAGATTATGTCACAGCAAACTATTTAACTCATAGGCTTGCGGAGCCAAGCTCGCGCCGGCATCTTGGAAATTCATAAACCTCCCCTGAGTTATTTAACTTTTATTTACTGATAACTTCGTCATCTAAGACCAAGTTAGATTCCTAGATCGTGGTCATATTCATACTGAATCGCTAATTCATCAAAAGGAAAATTTGACAAGTTATATTGATTCGGAGTTAATGATAGCCGAAGGGTAATTTAATTTATCGAATAACTGAATTTGCTGTGAAAAAAAATACCTTCTAAAATATAAATCTTCACAGCTTTTTCCTAAAATTAAGACACCGGCTTGGTACAAAGAGTGATTATTTAAGTAACTGGAGGTTAGAGTGGCTCAATCAACTGAATCATATAAATTTTTAGAAGACTCTGCACAAACTCCAGAACCATCTCGAAGGCAGGTTAACCTTTGGAAAGTTCTCAGTGTTGAAGATGATCTAGATTACCAAAGCGCCCTTGTTTCCAGCTTGGAATCATTAATTTTACCTAACCATACTAAGCTACAAATACTGACAGCAAATTCCGCTTTTGAAGCGTCAGCCATCCTAAGTACCCATAAAGACATCGGCCTTATTTTATTAGATGTGGTGATGGAAGAAGATGATGCCGGCCTGCGTTTAGTCAGTACCATCAGAGAAGGGCTTGGTAATGCTCTTGTAAGAATTGTTTTGGTAACCGGCCAACCAGGTTTTGCGCCAGAAAAAGAAGTGATGAGTGCTTTAGATATTGACGAATATTGGAATAAAGCAGATTTAAAGTTGGATAAATTACATTCAATAGTTTCCAGCAATATGCGCACATGGAATTATATGTCAGAGCTTGCTGAAGCCAGTCAGGGCCTGAAAATAGCATTGGATGCCGCAAGAAGTATAAATAGCCGCTATGACTTAACCACTTTCACTCGCACCGTATTAGCTGAGATTGGCAATATTCTTGGTGTTAAAGAAGGTGGTTTATTCTGTATGGCTAATAGCCTGAACCCATTTGAAGATGCTCATGTATTAACTGCAACTGGTTGTTATACAAAACTGGAGGGACTCAAACTTGCCGATGTGCAACTCAGTGATCTGGTAAATGATTTACAACATGCACTTAGCGAAAAACACCATGTCCTTACCCCATTGCGCTCAGTGTTCTATTTTGAAACTAAAGACATCAATGACAAATGCTATTTAATTGTAGTGAATTCTGCTACGCCCATAACAGATGCTCATATTAACTTACTCAAGGTGTTTAGTGAAAATGTCAGCAGTGGTTTTACCAACATTGCTCTACTTAATCGTGTTACCGAGCTTGCTTATACCCACAGTGATCTAAACATCCCAAACCGCAACTGGTTAAAAAAAGAAATTCAGAGTATGTGCCGATTGGAATGGCAACAAACCCGTTTATTAATGCTTGAAGTGAATTATTTTGATGAAATGAAGTTCACTTTTGGCTATGAGTTTACTCAAAACGTATTAATTTATATTTATCAAAATTTAGTGCAATTATTGCCGACTGGCTCACGGATATCATTATCTGGGCACAAGCAATTTTCTATTTTGCTAGACAGTAATTTTGAGCTATCGCACGATCTGATTGATAAACTGACCTATAACGAAGTTAAAGTTGATGGCGTGGCACATGTCTCATCCTTTACTTTATTAGATATACGCTTTGATACACTTAAGCAAATTCCAGCCGAAAGAATAGTCAGTATGGCGGAATCAGAACTCAAACAGGCCTCTGTCAATAATATTAATTATCTGCAACATTCACAGCAAGAAACTGACTTAATAGACCGCCGTTACCGCTTAATGGGCGAATTACGCAATACCATTCGTGACGGTAAATTGAGTGTTATGCTGCAACCCAAGGTGAGCCTATCCACTGGTAAAGTTGTCGGTTTTGAGTCTTTAGCTAGATGGCAGCGTGATGATGGTAGTTTTGTACCACCGGATGAATTTATCGCTATTGCTGAAGCATCAGGACTGATTATTAAACTTGATTGCCTAATATTTGAAAAAACCATGGAAGCCTTAAAATCTTTGGTTAGTATGGGTTATAGCATCCCAGTCGCATTCAACGCTTCTTCATTTGATTTATTAGATCCAGACTATTTCAAGTTTGTGGAAAACGGCCTAGATAGCTTTGATATACCTGCGGAGTTACTCGATTTAGAAGTCACTGAAACCCAGGCCATGTCAGACTACGAGCGAATTCAACAAAGCTTACAACGCTTTGTGGCCTTAGGGATAAGGATCAATATTGATGACTTTGGAACCGGTTATTCATCCCTTGCCCATATATCGAACATTACTGCCCATTGCATCAAAATTGATCGCAGTTTTGTCAGTAAACTGGAAACGGATAAAAACAGTGAACATGTGATCAATATGATTTTGAAATTAGGAAAACAATTCAATTTCAATATAGTGGCAGAGGGTATAGAAACTGAATATCAAAAACAGTGGCTTAGTGACGCTGGTTGTGACATTGCTCAGGGTTATTTGTTTTCCAAACCCTTGCCCATCAATGAATTAATCGAATGGTTAACTGTATATAACAAGCTATAGAGTACTAAAATCATGCCTTTATCTGCCACTAATATTGCTATACAAAAGCGTCGCGTATTGATGAAATCGATACTGATGGTGGTTTTTTCAATATTAGTCGCATGGTTGGCCTATCAGCTTATTTATAACAATAAAGTGGATGAATTAAAAAACATTCAAAATCAGAAGTTGTTTATCACCACTAACTTATTTAGTCGAGAGTTGGGGGGGTTAGGCGATTTGCTGACTTTATTGGCAAATGGCCATGCCCTTTCCAGCAATAATATTGAAATTGATGAGAACAGCCAGACTCAAAGCTTATCCCTTAAATCACAGCAACAGATTCAGAATTATTTTATTAAATTTGGCAAAGACTCTTCTAGAATTGCTCAAATACGCTGGCTTGAACGCAGTGGACAAGAAGCCGTCCGAGTCGAGTTCACTGCTGGTCAAGCAATTGTGACGCAAGTTACCAATCTACAAAATAAACAATCACGGAGTTATTTTAAACAAGGCTTGCAAGTCGCTGCACCAAAAATGTATTTTTCACCCATTGAGCTGAATGTTGAACGTGGAGAGGTTGTAAAACCCATTGAACCTACCATCAGAGTCACTGTGCAAACTTCGGCAAAGACACACTTAATGGATGGTATGCTCATAATCAATTATCGACTAGGAAAATTGCTGACAACCATTAGAGATCATAGTATTCCAGAGGCGCAGATTTCCATTATTAATCGCGAAGGATACTGGTTATTAAACCCACAACCCGCTAAAGAGTGGGGCTTTATGTTAGATCAGCCGCAGTTAAGTTTAAAAACTGAATCACCCGATTTGTGGCTCTACCAAAGTCAACACTCCACAGGCGGCGATTATATTTTTGATAACGTACTCAGTAGTTTTATTCCGTTAGCAACCTTTGAAGGCGCAGAAACAGGTGCCAATACCAACCAATTGTTATTGTATGCGAGCAGTAATCAAAGGTTTTTAACGCACGCGCGTAGCAAATCTTTGTTCTTGGCATTAGCCATTTTTTTGAGTTTGACTGTATGTGGTTTATTCATCATCTGGCGAGGATATCGCTATCAAGAAAAGCTCATTGCACTCTCTTTAAAACTACGCAATGAGCAGCAAGAATTAAAACGCGTTAACGATTCATTAAATGAAAATATCGCCAGACAACAACTATTGCAGGACGAGCTGGTAGAAGCCAATAAATTATCTTCGCTAGGCTTAATGGTTGCTGGTGTTGCCCATGAACTTAACTCCCCTATTGGCGGTGCGATTATTTGTGTATCCAATGCCGATAATGCTAACGATAAATTAAAAAAAGCCATGGAAGAAGGGCTATCCAAAAGCCAGTTTCGGGCAGGAGTTGAGCTAATAAATACTAGTTTACATCTGGCAATCATTAATTTGGATAAAGCGGTTAATCATATAAAACACTTTAAGCGCTTAGCTATTGATAGGGTAAATGAAGATTATATTGATTGCTTGCTAGACGACATTGTCAGCGACTTGGTTATCAGTTTAGACCCATCATTTAAGATGGGAAAAGTGGTGCTAGTTGAAGACATTGAGGCAGACTTAGTATTGAGAAGTCGTCCTGGCATTATTTCACAAGTACTGGAAAATCTGACAGTGAACAGTTTAAACCATGGTTTTGAGCCGGGACAACCTGGCATCATTGAAATCAAAGCACGTAGGCTAGATGCAGATCAAATCTGTATTACGGTTTCGGACAATGGTTCGGGTATTCCATTAGCCATGCAAAGTAACTTATTTGAACCCTTTGTTACTAGCGGTAGAAGTAAGGGGAATATTGGGCTCGGCTTGTATATGGTCAATCAATGGGTAACTAAACTTTTGGCGGGCAAACTGAGTTTTATTTCTGAACAAAACAGCAATAAAGAATTTGCCACTCAATTTACAGTTTTGCTACCAATCTATTCGAGTGATTCCGAAACAAAAATACAAATTAGCGATGACAGAGATCCCATTGTAGCTATTGAAAAATAAATACCATGAAGATAGTAATTCGTGGGATCAGAATTACCAAAAGTTACTTTTTTCTGTGTGTAGCGAGGCGCTCAGTGTTAAATCCCTTAGAAGTGAATAACAATCAAACATTTATTCGTTGATCTGTTTTTGGTAAGGCATCAAAAAAATAGATTGTGTAAAAATGGGTATCATATTTAGACATACCCATACTTAATCTCTAAACTGCTTATTTATTCAATGAAATATGCAGGTTGCTTTAGAATGAATGCGAAAATAATAATTTCAATCTTGTTAATTATTACTGTTTATTTAGTGTTTAAGCCGACCTCTGAGGCACCTCAATCTATGAATTACACCACTGCCGTTTACGGAGCTTGGCAATCACCTATTACGGCAGCGAGTATTTTTGAGGCGTCAGATAACGTTTCTTATCTTAGCGTTGAAAATAATCAACTCTATTTTGTAGAGTCAAAAGCATCCGCAAATGGCAAAAATGTTCTTTTCAAACTAAGTCCGCAAAATACAGCCGTTCAATTAACGTCAAATGAAGAAAGTGTTAGATCTCGAGTCCATGAGTATGGCGGACGTCCTTATTTAGTGGATGGGGACGACATTTATTATTCTCAATTCGCGGATCAAAAAATATACCGCATTTCACAAAACAGTTCACCCGTAGCCATTACTGAGCAAAACTTGCGGTATATGGAATGTATTGCGGATCAAAAGAATAACCGTCTTATTTGTGTCAGAGAGGATCATCGAGGCATTGGAGAGCCAATTAATACTCTAGTGGCTATTAGTTTAAGTGACACAAACCAAGAAACCCTCTTATTTTCAGGAAGCGATTTTGTCAGCGCTCCGCATTTATCGCCAGATGGCAATTCAGTTGCTTTTATTACTTGGTCGCATCCGAATATGCCATGGGATGATACCCAATTACGGGTGATAAATTTTACTGAAGATGGTTCAGTCGCAAATATTGTTGAAGTCCCTCAGAGTGGTAATGTGTCAATAAGACTCCCTCATTATTCTGCAGATGGCACTCTTTATTTTGTCGCTGACTTTGAAAACTGGTGGACATTATATCGTGTCGATACATTATCTGGGAAACCACAAAAGGTGCTCGATAAAGAAATTGAAATTAACAGTTATGCCATAGAAGATAACAATAACGCCCTTATCGCCTATTCAAAGGAGGGCGTTGATCACATTGCTCGGGTTAACTTAGCTACAGCTGAAATGACCAATATCGGAAACACATTTTCATCAGCCGATTCAATTTCGGTGGCAAATGATAGAGTTTATTTCAGAGCGTCAACACCTAGTTCTGGTAACGCCATTTATCAGTTAGTTGACAATAGTTATGAAAAAATTTATCAACCTAGCGGACCCGTTATAGAGAAAAATTTCCTTTCTGTACCCCAGCCAATTGAATTTCCTACTGGAATCAATGAAATAGCCTATGGCTTCTTTTATCCTCCTCAAAATAATGATTTCACAGGCGCCAAAGGTACCTTGCCACCCCTTATTGTTAAGGTACATGGGGGGCCTGTCGGCGCTACCGATTCGAGTCTCAATCCTGGTATTCAATTTTGGACGAGTCGCGGATTTGCTGTTTTTGATGTCAACCATAGAGGTAGCACTGGGTATGGTCGAGCGTTCAGGAAAAAACTCTATCCTAATTGGGGATTAGTAGATGTTGAAGACGCTTCAAATGGCGTTAAATGGCTTGCTTCTGAAGGTTTTATAGATGCAGATAAAGTCGCTATTCGAGGCGGTAGTGCTGGTGGATATACCACCTTGGCAGCTTTGGCCTTTCAAAATGTTTTTAAGGCAGGTACTAGCTATTATGGCATCAGTGATTTAGGCGTTTTAGCCGGCGACACTCACAAGTTTGAGTCTCGATATCTTGATCAACTTATTGGCCCTTACCCTGAGATGAAAAGTGTATACGATCAACGTTCGCCTATTAATAGTGTGCAAAATATAACTGCTCCCTTGCTTTTACTTCAAGGGCTGGATGATAAGGTTGTCCCTCCTAATCAATCTGAATTGATATTTAATGCCTTAAAAGAAAATTGCATTGATACCGCATACATTGCTTTTGAAGGAGAAGGACATGGCTTTAGGCAACCGGCGAATAATATTAAAGCTCTAAATTCTGAGTTAAGTTTCTATGGTCAAGTTTTTGGTTTTGTGCCTGCGGGTAATATTGAAGCTGTGCAATTGATAAGCTGCGATAGCAGTAAACTAGTTGACTAACATACGTCTATCAAAGAACTTGCTTAATAAAAAACTGAAAATTGGTTATTTATTACTAATTGCTGGTTGTTGGCAATCTACTATCTTGTTAGCGCAAAACAATTCGATTAGTGCATGTGATATGCCATCTAAAAACTGCCTAACTTGGGTAAGTACAGAATTGGGAAATGTTAAACCAAACTCAATGCAGTGGTATAACCTGAAACTTATGCAGTTAGACTCCTTAATGATAATTAAAGAGTTCAAATTATTAAAACATGAACTCAGTGCATTTAATGACAAGGAAAATCTCAAACTCCCTGCGGTGTTTGCAACTCATCTGAATATATACTTAGCAAAATTATATCTTATTGATGGAAATCGGGAGCAAGCAGTAACACTTTTGAAATTGTCTTTAGCAGACTTACAGCAATTAAATCAATCATTTTACAGTCCAATGCGTATGATAAATATTGCAAACTTGATGCTTAATTTAAAACAATATGAGAAATCGTTAGCTTTATTAGAGCGAATAGAGACTGAGTTTGAAAACAGCAGAGACTTATATTTAAAGTTAGAACTTCACGGTAATCTGGGGCATGCACATAGACTCCTAAAAAACTATAACAACGCATTAGTCCATTATAAAAAGTCATTACAATTTGCCCTAAAATTAGGGGGTGAGCAACAAATTGCAAACTTACATAATCATGTAGGTAAAATGTATAAGGCGACCGATCAAATTGATCTGGCGGAATTAAGTTTTATCAATGCGCTTACTTATGCCGAAAAAGATGCTCGAGATTCAACTATTGACCAAGCAAAAATCAACTTAGCTTTTTTCTACTTCCAGCAATTGGAATTAGACAAAGCACAAAAATTAATAAAAGGAATGGATGCTTCAAAAATAGAACCTCACCAACGACAGAAGTGGAAAGCAATTCATAGTGCTCTAAATGCAGGTCAACAAATAGTAAGTGCTGGGTCTGATGAAGTTCAATGATAAATGTATAAAAAACAATAAGATAATTAGAATTCAAAGTGAACATCCAGAACTGTAAAGTCATGCGGTATTTAATTGAATCTAGTCTCCGCCCTTTGTTTTCTCTGTGTAGCGCAGCCCTCTGTGTTCTCTGTGGTAAATAGCTTTTGCTTTTATTCGTTAATATTTACTGCCTTGATTTATCTACTACTATTTGTTTTTAATCGTTCATAAGCGTTGTGAAGTTGAACGGTTTGGCCGTTGTTGCCTCCTTTGTCTGGGTGATGTTTGTGCAGCATTTTTCGGTACTGCTGTTTAAGTTGTTGTGGTGAATAGGGGCTGCTTAAGTTGAGTAGTTCTAATGCTTGTTGTAGCGGCATGTTGTTGACCTGAACTTGACTAGGCATGCCAGAAAAAGCTGACCAAAAGTTGTCTAGTAATGTTTCTACCTGAGATTGATCGGTGTCACTTAAGTTTGTCCAGTCAAGGTAGTACTCACGAAGCTTGTCTTGTTTAATCACTCCTTGGTGCCCTACTTCCCAAGGATCATGGCGAATACAACTGCAGTGTATTTGTATTAGAGCTGTTTTATTTCCAAGCCAGGTGTCTCGCAACTGATATAAGGCATTAAAGACGATAAAGTGGCTCTGGAATAACGACAAAGGGTCGCGCAAGGCATCGCTGGGGAATAACTCATAGGGTGGAGATTTTAACAGGTTAAATAACTCAAACTCTGACAGACCATGGTTATGATTTAACAGAATATCGTGCAAAATAGCTTGCAGAGGTGCCCAACCGCTTGGAGTGTGTAACATGCTACAAAGTCATGCTGGTGACTTGCAAAGTCGCCACAGATGCAATTTGTTGTTCATAAATTCTCACTCAATTTTGATCTCTGATGGTTAAACGGTATTACACTCAATAAATTAACAGACACAACATAAAAATTAAAGGTTCGGCAGTACTGACTTAAATTATTAGATGACTTGGTCTTCAATTAAGTTGCTTACGACCCCGATTAACTTTGAGTTAATAATATACAGTCTTTTGCTCTTGTATTTATTCTGGGGCAAGCTATTATCAGTAACATATTTCGAGGAAATCATGTTCATAAACAGCCATATCAACGTTATAAAGAGTAACTTACTCACCTTACCAAATTAAGCCGAGCGTAGTCCTTACGCTCGGCTATTTTCCCATGTTTTTTTATTTGTTTTAGTAAACTGTTCGGTTGGAGATTTAGCCGTGCTTAAGCGTATTTTTAGGTTTTGCAAAACCCTAATCTGTCCCTCTAATTCTATACTTCAAGAGGCCGGTTATAGGATTTTATTGAATCCGATTTCATTGTTTTTTTTACTTGATCGTCTTGAGTTTTGTAATAGTCAAACCTCGCGAATAGAGAATCGTATTCGTCTTGGAAGTACAGTTTTACTAAGAAACGAGTCTACACGCGAATATTTGACGTTACGCATAGTTAAAGATGAAAAAGCCTATCCATCTAAGGGCATTGTGTCATTCACCTCAGTCATTGGTGTTGCGCTATTAGGATTACGTTGTGGCGATGTGGCCCACATAAAAACGTCTGAAGGTGAGTTTGATTGGCAAATTTTTACCGTAAGTCACAATGAGAAAAAGACCATTATTTAAAAATTTAGCAGTCAGTAAATGGAGGGTAGGGCCTTGGAGTAACCAATCTTTGAAAAAGTATTTATGCAGTTAAATATATTAAATTTTTTAGGAGAAGGTGAACTCATGTGCAGAGAAAAAGATCATAAAAGATCACAAAATTCATTAAAAGAAAAATGCAGAAAACCTAAAGATTAACAAAAATAGCCAATTACATAGAGGGGCTCATTTGAGCCCCTTTTTTTTATATCAAAATGCGAGAGAGAAATTATGGAAAAGCAACCCGATATTATTATTTCAACTGCTGATCTAGCAGAACTAGAATATCAACTTGAACGCTCTAAATTACCGCCAGAGTTTATTCGTGCGATTGAAAATGAGTTGGACAGAGCGACGGTAGTCGCTACTAAAGACCTGCCAGAAGATGTGGTCGCCATAGGCAGTCAGGTCACATTTAATATTTTGGATACCCAGAGAACCTTTACCAAAACATTATGCTTGCCGGCTGATACTGTCAAATCTGAAGACAGTATCTCTGTTTTTGCTCCAATAGGCGCTGCGTTAATTGGATTAAGAACAGGTCAATGTATTAAATGGCAAACCCAGCGCGGTCAACAATCAGTAGAAATAGTCAAAGTGAATGGTAAGACGCGGTAATTTGCGGCAAACTAAAAAGTCTAATTTAACTGTACATGACATAAAAAATAAATAGTAAATATGAGATTAATGGATTTCTATTTAAGTATTTATAATAAAAACAAGGTTGTAATAGATGACGTATATTCATAAAACCATATCTGACTTAAAACGCAGTAGTCCGGCGCAAGCAGAGTTTTATCAAGCCGTTGAAGAAGTATTGAACTCGCTGGGACCCCTGTTAGAAACTAACAGCCATTATCAGCAGCAAGCGATTATTCAACGTATGGTAGAGCCTGAGCGGCAGATTATGTTTCGTGTTCCATGGGTTGATGATAATGGTGATATACAGGTGAATAAAGGTTACCGGGTAGAGTTTAATTCTGCACTTGGTCCTTACAAAGGAGGCCTGAGGTTTCATCCATCTGTTAATGCCGGTATTGTAAAATTTCTAGGATTTGAACAAATCTTTAAAAACGCACTAACTGGCTTACCTATTGGTGGTGGCAAAGGCGGTGCCAATTTCGATGCCAAAGGACGCTCTGATGGTGAAATTATGCGTTTTTGTCAGTCATTTATGAATGAATTATATCGCCATATTGGACCAACTAGCGATGTGCCTGCTGGTGATATCGGGGTTGGTGCCCGTGAAATAGGCTATATGTTTGGACAATATAAACGTTTAACTGGACGTTACGAAGGTGTATTGACCGGTAAAAGTTTGTTAGCAGGAGGATCGTTAGTGCGTAAGGAAGCAACCGGATATGGCACAGTCTATTTCGCTGACTATATGCTGGATGAGCGAGGAGATAATTTACAAGGTAAACGTTGTTTAGTTTCTGGGGCTGGTAATGTTGCCATATATGTCATGGAAAAACTTTATCAACTGGGTGCGACTCCCATCAGTTGCAGCGACTCTTCAGGTACACTATATCACGACAGCGGTATTGACCTTCGCTTGGTGAAGCGTCTCAAAGAAAGTCAACGTTGTGACTTAGTTGCATACCTAGATACCTATCCTGAAGCGATACATACGCCTATTGCTGACTACCCAAAAGATGGCAATGCAGTATGGCGCTATGCAGCGGATGCGGCGTTTCCGTGTGCGACCCAGAATGAATTAACCTTAAGTGATGCTAAAGCTTTATTAAAAAATGGCTGCCAACTAGTTAGTGAAGGAGCCAATATGCCTTCTACCCAAGAAGCGGCAGATGCATTTATAGAAGCCGGTATCGCTTATGGCCCGAGTAAAGCAGCTAATGCAGGAGGTGTGGCAACCAGTCAACTGGAAATGGCCCAAAATGCCAGTATGCAAAGCTGGACGTTTGAGCAAGTCGATCAGAAACTCAAGCAGATCATGAAGGACATATATGTGCGTGCCAGCGATGCCGCTAAAGAATTTGGACAAGACGGCAACCTAGTGTTGGGAGCAAACATTGCGGGTTTTCGCCGAGTCGCCGATGCCATGATCGAACAAGGCGTTGTTTAGTCTAAACTCGAAATAATGAGTAATATGGTTTTTATATTATTTAAACAAAAGTGCCAGAATCGCGTTATTCGCTGTGACTTTTAGCGAGTGGTGGTTAAACACTGGGGGTTGGCAGTCCCTAAAAGCAGTTTGTTATTTATTCAATCCAGCCTACTGATTCAAACCTCTGATACTTATCAATACATAAAGATGCTTGGTAGTTGTGGCCATTATTGGGTCTAATAATGGTTAATCCGAATTTAGGTTAGATAGGTGATATGGGAATAATTGAAGCAGAAAATATGCAAGTTACATTTATAGATACTCAAATACCAGAGCCAGGCACACTGCAAGAAGTGGCCTCTGGAATATTTTGGTTGCGTATGCCATTACCCTTTGACCTTGACCATATCAACTTATACTTGCTTGAAGATAATCAAAATGGCGAAGAAGGCTACGCATTAATTGATACCGGTATTGGTACCCGCAAAACAGAACAGTTATGGGATACCTTGCTCGATATTTTAGCTAAACCTATTACTAAAGTGATAGTTACCCATTTGCATCCCGACCATATTGGTATGGCTGGGTATCTGGTTGATAAGTTCCGCGCTCCGCTGTATATGAGTCAAGTAGAGTATTTTACTGCTCGGGCTTTAACTGCCGGTGCTTGCGGCGCGTCTGATTGGCAAGATGACCAGTATTTAGAGCGTTGTGGTTTGTCTGAAGAGTACGTGCTCAATGCGAAACAAAATAGAAAAGGTAAAAAGGGTATGGGGTCAGTTATTCGGCCTATTCCGGTACAATTTTATCGTTTACAAGCGGGTGATACGCTGCGTATCGGGGAACATAATTGGCAGGTATATATTGGTCGTGGTCATTCACCTGAACATGTTTGTTTATTTAATGCAGACACCAATATCTTGATTTCTGGAGATCATGTTTTGCCGGGTATTTCCCCGAATATCGGTGTGTATAGTACTGAGCCTGATGCTAATTCATTGAAGATGTATTTAGACACTCTGCCACAATTTACCCAGTTACCAGCAAATACCTTGGTTTTGCCTTCCCACAAACAGCCGTTTCATGGTTTACATAGCAGAGTTAATGATCTGATTAGTCATCATCATGTGCATTTAGACAACCTTAGAGGTTTTTGTGAGCAGGGCAAAACTATTGAGCAATGTTTACCTGTGTTATTCAAGCGCAAACTATCTGCTCAGAATATATTTTTTGCTATTGCAGAAGCGTTTGCCCATCTCAATTATTTATACTTTGCAGGTGAGTTTAGTCGCGAACTTAATGCCAAGGGGCAGTTTATTTTCACTCTTAAATAACCTGAACTAGGGTTAAAAATTCCTATCAGTAATAGCCAAGTCATTAGATTTATCAATTAGCTACTGTATGCAGAGCAAACAGGGTATTTGACAGATTGGTTACTGAGTCTCATTGCCGATCTGTGAATGTCAGTAAGGTAAATAAATGTAATGGTATAACCCCGAGGGTGGCTTCATTTTTATTACTGATATTTGATCCAAATCAACACAGGCAAGCTGTTAATGGATTAGGTTTCTTCATACTACAGATTTTTTGAGATGGTTATGAAGGGCACAAATTTGGATCCACGCAAGGTTAACTCCGGCGATTTTCCGTCAGCAGGGACGGTTAAAGCGCAGCTTCATTTTTTACTCAACTATGCAGTGCTAGCACCATCAGGAAACAATGCGCAACCTTGGTTATTCCGGCTTACTGAAGAGGGACTAGAGCTTGTTTTTAATCGAAGTCGAGCCTTATCGATTGTCGATCCTGACAATCGAGAAATGATAATCAGCTGCGGTGCCGCCTTGGGGAACTTAGAAGTTGCAGCACGCTATTTTGGCTATCAAGCAAATATTCAGTTGGGCAGCTTTTTAGGGAACTCCGACTCCTTAGCAAAAGTCACGCTTAGCAAAGGAAGTTTACCTAGGGCACATGATATTTCACTGTTTAAGGCAATTGGAGTACGCCAAACAAATCGTAGTCCATTCACTTCTGAAAAAATATCTGAAGATTTACTTATTCAATGTATTGAACTTGCTGCCGCATATACTGTGGAATTTTCTTATGGTAGTGATGAGAAAACAAAATCAGAAATTGCAAAATTAACCATGTTTGCAGATAAACATCAATTTTCAAAACCTTGGTTTAGAGTCGAGCTTGCTTCCTGGATGCATTCAAATAAAACCGCTGGAAAAGACGGTATGTCAGCCTATCGTTTTGGTCTACCCGATGTTTTCACACCTATTGCTAGTTTTATGATTAGAACTTTTAATATTGGTAACCGAGTCGCACAAATTAATAAAAGAAAGATTGAAGCTGGCTCGCCTATTCTTGGGGTGTTCGCTACTCAATCAGATCAACAAAATGACTGGGTTAATACCGGAAGGGCCTTGGCTCATGTGTTATTGGTGTTAACCTCTGTGGGATTTAGTGCCTCTTATCTAAACCAATCCATTGAAATCGATTCTTTTCGAAAACGACTGCGCAAAGAGTTTAATACCTTAGCCTATCCACAAATCATGCTTAGAATTGGCCGCGCAGACCAGGCGGAGTTTTCCGTCAGGCGCTTGGTTGATGATTGCCTTATTGATTAACCTGAGCTAAATGCCAGTTGCTTGATCCACATCAATTCGCCGCAAACAGATCTCTTGATACTAGCAATAGGAAGTTCCCTAAAAACAATAAAAGGTTACCCTATGAAAAGATCACAGATAACAGTTACGTTTTGGCTATTACTACTGGCTGGGATTTCAAGTGTTTATGCACAAGATAATAATTTAGTTAATGAACCGGCAATATTAACCGCGCCCCCAATGGTGCCGCCACCTATAACCAGAGATTACAGTGCAAAAGTTGTGATCAATCTGGAAACCAGAGAACAAGTAGGATCCATTGCAGATGGCGTGGATTATGTATTTTGGTCATTTGGGGAAACCGTTCCTGGCAGTTTTATTCGTGTTAGGAAAGGCGACGAAATTGAGTTTCATTTATCCAATCATCCCAGTTCAAAAATGCCACATAATATCGATTTACATGCAGTAACTGGCCCAGGAGGTGGAGCCGTATCCTCATTTACCGCACCAGGACACACTTCTACCTTTAGCTTCACTGCTCTTAATCCAGGCTTATATATTTATCACTGTGCGACAGCCCCTGTGGGAATGCATATCGCCAATGGCATGTACGGCCTTATTTTGGTTGAACCTGAAGGTGGCCTGCCAAAAGTTGATCGAGAGTACTACGTGGTACAAGGTGATTTTTATACCAAAGGTGAATATGGAGAAGCCGGTCTACAACCTTTTGATATGGAAAAAGCCATCGATGAAGATGCTGATTACGTGGTGTTTAACGGTTCGGTTGGTAGTACCACTAATGAAAATTCTTTAACTGCGAATGTAGGTGAAACCGTGCGTTTATATGTTGGTAACGGCGGCCCGAATTTGGTTTCTTCTTTCCATGTAATCGGTGAGATATTCGACACTGTATATGTGGAGGGCGGCGACCTAAAAAATCACAACGTACAAACTACGCTAATTCCCGCTGGTGGCGCAGCGATAGTAGAGTTTAAAGTGGATGTGCCTGGTACCTTTATTATTGTCGATCACTCCATTTTCAGGGCTTTTAATAAAGGCGCTTTGGCGATGCTAAATGTAGAAGGGCCAGAAGAACCTGCTATTTATTCTGGCAAACAAGCTGACAATGTTTATTTACCTGAAGGTTCGGCTATTCAAACCTTGGATGAAGACTACATTGTGGCCAAAGCTAATACAAAAGAAGAACAAATACGTTTTGGTCAAAGAGTTTACGAAGCAAATTGCCTTGCTTGTCATCAATCCAACGGACAAGGTATCCCTTCGGCTTTCCCACCATTAGCAAAATCTGATTATTTGAACGCTAATCCTCTATTGGGTGTTGACGCCATAATGAAAGGTTTGTCTGGTCCAATCAAAGTCAATGGCACCAGCTACGACGGAGTTATGCCTGCCATGCGCCTAAGTGATCAAGATATTGCCAATGTCATTACTTTTGTACTCAATAGCTGGGATAACAATGGTGGGCAAATGACTGCTGCAGAGGTTGCCAATAGGCGTCACTAATGATTGGATCCTTATTACTGACCTCACTCGTGTTAGCGGGGGCTCAAAACATGGTGGCTATCCCAGATGGGGATTACCGCCCTCTTTACATGAGTAAAGACAGTCCACAAACACAAGTGCGGGCTTTTAACATAGATGTAAGGCCTGTCACTAACCAGCAGTATTTGTTGTTTATCGATGCTAACCCGCGTTGGCAACCATTGACCATAGCGCAAATATTCGCCGAGCCTCAATACCTGCAACATTGGAAGCATGAGGGTGAAAATATACTACCCACTGACGAGCAACTTAACAGCCCGGTTATCAATGTTTCATGGTTTGCAGCCCAAGCTTATTGCCGTTCACTGGACAAACGTTTGCCCACAGTTGCTGAGTGGGAACGGGTTGCTAGCGCCAGTGAAACACATGCCGATGGCAGTCAGGAAAAAGGCTATCATCAGCGTATTTTAGAATGGTATAGCCAACCTAGTCGCAAGCAATTATCTGACGTAGGAGGTAATGCGCCTAACTTTTGGGGCGTACAAGACCTACATGGACTGATATGGGAATGGACTGAAGATTTTAATTCAACTTTAGTCAGCGGAGAATCACGGGGCGATAGCAATATAGATCAAAGGCTTTTTTGTGCGGCGGGATCTCAAGGTGCGGCCGACCCTAGCGACTACGCCGCGTTTATGCGTTTTGGTTTTCGCTCCAGTTTACAGGCAAAATTCACCTTACCCAACTTAGGGTTTCGTTGTGCATCTTCACAGGAGCAAACAAATGATAAAATTTAATCCAGTTATTTTAGGCAAATTAATAGGGCTGGCATTGTTGCTAGCTGTTTCACAGGTAAACGCACAAACCGTGCCTCAGGATTCAGTTTATCAACTTAACGGCATTTGGTTAGATCAAGACGGTAACGAGCGGTCTTTAAGTGGTTTTAGCGGTAAAAAGCAGGTGCTAAGTATGATTTATACTCACTGCTTACATACCTGCCCAACTATTGTTTCTACCATGCAATCCATCGAAAATAAGCTTAGCGATGATGAAAAACAAAACGTTGGATTTATTCTGGTTTCATTAACCCCAGACACTGATACCCCTGAAGTTATGCGGGACTTTGCGCTAAAAAGAAAACTCAATTTGGATAATTGGAGTTTGTTAACGGGTAACGCCGAAGATGTGCGCAGCTTAGCCATGGCATTAGACGTCAAATATCAAAATGTTAAAGACAATGAGGTCAATCACTCCAACCTAATTACAGGATTAGATAAGCAAGGTAGGGTTAAATTTCAAGAAATTGGCGTAATCAATAACGCCGAAAAGGCTGTGCAGAAACTGAAAACATTTTGATGAAATAGGCCTATTTTTACTTGGCATACCTAGGAACAGGATTATCTATATCCGTTTTTTAGCTGCCAACTACAAAAGGCCTAATCTTCAATCTGCGCAAATTTATCCTATGGATAGAGCTGTTACATTAATTGTTTTTTGAAAAAAGAAAGCATCTCTTGGGTATATTCTGCAGCCTGATCTCCAGTAGAGCCAATATGCACGCCTTTTTTCATAAATCCGCCGGTGGCCGCATAAGTAAATAGTTCTTTTGCTGTTAAGGATGGGTCCATTTTTCCACTTCTTGGATCGAAATATTGACCATCTTTATTGATATATAGAATATGAAAATTTACCACTGATGTGGCGTGAGCAATTTCAGTCGGCGGTACCCCTTCTCTGTCGAAAGCATGTCGAGCACCTGGAAACATCATAATCTGGGCATCATTGCCACCAGACTGCAATGCCTGCACTGCGCCTTGGCATTTTATAGGTGAAACCCAATCATCAGCATCGCCATGCAAAACAAGGAGAGATGCTCCTTTGGCTAATTGCGGGCGGTTAAATTGCACGCCACACCAAGGATAACCAGCCATAACCGCTCGAATAGCTTTGTCCTCACCGAATACTACTTCGCTAAGTGGCGCTGCTATGGCCATCATAACTGCGGTACCACCTCTGCTTCCACCGGTCGCACCTATACGTGTTGAGTCTATCCCGGGAGAGTGACGCAGCTTTTCAACAGCGGCAAGCACATCGTAAGTACTAGCGGCAAAACTCATTTGACCTTGGTCGCTAATAGTATCGGTTATGCCTCGACCATAAAAAGGATCGATCACTAA
>TARA_R110002153_G_scaffold35583_10_pt1 | contig 31830 bp, 32 predicted proteins | sample TARA_R110002153 | Tara Oceans TARA_R110002153 (sample SAMEA4398193) | marine metagenome | biome: Polar Biome; feature: [SRF] surface water layer (ENVO:00010504); material: water (ENVO:00002006), including particulate matter (ENVO:01000060) such as... | depth 5 m | reverse complement strand
ACTGGGATGGCATGGAATTCCATACTTGTTAATAACTCAACGCAGATAAGAGTTGGTTCTTGTTTTTATCTCATGATAAAAACTGCCAAACAAAGTGTCAGTGGCACTAGTTATGCCTCTCCACATAGTTTTATTACCGCAATGGTTGATAGTAACGTTAATGTCTTTGATATTTTAGGTAGAATGGATATAACTGAGGTAGATAATGTGTATAGCACGAGCAACGGTGCGGTTTCAATAGAATGGCAAACGTGCGGCACCTCAATAATGACAATGGAACATCAGGTTTGGTGGAGATAAAGGTGTAATAAAATGGCTTTTAAAATTGGAACAACCGCTGTTATTGATGACACGAGAAAACTAGCTAATCTAGCGTCATCTAATACTGCTATCCATGATATGGATAGCTGGACAAAAGGCAGTCAGGCAACCAGAGGTGGGTTTGGCTCTTGGGGTGCAGGATCACAAAACCTTAGTAGTCTTGGGGTTCAGCCTACTACAAATCATTTTGCTGAAGCTATCCTTGTTCTTGATTGTTACCTTTGTACTACTAGTCCACCAAATTGGACAGGTAGTATCACAATGAATTTTGGTAATTCTCGCTCCTATGTAATAGATGATGCGGCGGTGAAAATTAAAAGTAGTTCCAGAGTCATGGTTCATCTTCAGAATACTGGAGTAGGTAGTACAAAAACAACCGCCACAACTTACCCGCACATATTTTTAGAAAGTTGGCAAACTTATGATGCCGATACCAGTAGTGGTGGTACTTGGATAAATCCGAAACGTGGCGCACCGTATGGGAATCAAACCTCAGGTTTCGGCACCCGAAAACTTAAGATTCGTGCTGGCGCAACAGACTTTGATTATACAACCGATACCATAACTTTGAATTGGCCCGCCGCTACAACAACTACTTTGGGTTGGCGCACCAATATGTTTTGGCGATAAATCTATTATAAATAGACTTGACATATAAGTAATGAACAGGTATAATAAACTATGGCAATACCTTTAAAGATAAAAGATGCACAGGGCAATATTCAAGAGTTTGGGAATGTTGGTGGCAGTGGTACGAGTGCCGATGAGAGATATATTGCACATCTAGTAGGAGAGTATTTAGCCGCTGGCGATTCAGCGGAAGTAGGATCTTTGAATAGAGCCACTGGTGGAGATACTGTAGGGACATATTCTAATACATTTTTTAATCAGGCTGTAGGAACACATCCTTCCACAAGCATTACCACAGGTACGACTAACACTACACTCTATCAGACAAGCGGTACGGCGGCAGAAACTGATTCTGATATATTTAGACCTCTTATGTGGGTGGACTCAGGATCAGAAACTGGCTTTAAAATGATGCCAGACGTAGATCTAAATGAGGCTGTTGATAGATACTTAAGTATAATATTTACTAACGAATACCCCGGATCGTATCGACTAGCCACATCAACGCCAAATAATGATTGGGCAGAACAGCAAACAGCATTTATAGACACTAGGACTGATGGAACTTCTATAACACATAAGTTAATAAGAAAGTTTCAAGCCGCTGGTGGAGGTTCAAGACCAACGGTTGTTCGTCCTCTGCGCCTAAAGAACGAAGCATCCTTTGCTGGTGTTCAGGAAATGTCTGATGATGAGGTCATGGCCTCATTTGGACAAAGAGCAAAGACACGTATAGCGGCAAGTAAGATAGGTTCGTATCAACTCAGGAACTCTTCACAGGGTGCTCCTACTGATACTGGAACATGGATTGCCAAAGGTACTGCGACTGATACTAAGAATACTACTGCTAATCAAGCATTTACTAGAGATAGCACTGTAAACTTTCAAGCTAATTATACAACATCATATACAACAGGGTATGCCACAAACTTTACAAGTATAAGTAATGTGAATTATACATCTACTTACACCAGAGTATTTGATCAAGGGTATTCTACAGATTATACTGGTGGATTTAATCAGGGATATACTTCTACTTTTACTGGAACCTTTAACCAAAACTACGACACACAATATACTACCCAATACACTGGAAACTTTTTAAGAAACACTAGTGTTAATTACGATAGGCAGTTCACAGGGCAATTTGGCACCAACTATACAGGTACGGTTGAGCGAGCTTATGCTAGGTTTCGAAGTGACAACTACGTTGGTCAACAGTTATATTACTTTTCAACAAACTATAACAGAAGCTTCGTTCGATATCAAGGTCTCAACAACTATATTAGAGATTTTAATGGGCAATTTGGCGGGTCGGTTGGTACAGATTATATACGTGTTTTCACCCTACAATATACTAGTGAGTATATTAACGTCTTCGCAGGGCCAGCACAACCCGCATCTTATACAAGAGCAAGTCAAGCAACATATTATCAAGGTTCAGGTAGAGGTGGTGGACAAACAACCTACACTGCACCGTCTTTGCCGGGGCCGCAATATGCTAGTAATTATGCTCGTGTCTTTGTTGGAAATTACTCAAGAACTTACACTAGAAACGTGGGGGCTGTGTACGACAGAAACTTTCAAGGGACGTTCGAACTGCAAACGCAACCCATCTACTATGGTAACAACTACGTAACGGCATATGTATTGGGAATTGACAGGACTTATAATAGAGCTTTAAATACCAATTATATAAGCCCATTTCCAGTCAACTATCTAACACAATATGAGGGACAGTATACTATCAGCTATACCACGGCTTATCAAGGTAACTATCAAAACGAGTTTAGTCAGTCTTATACTACATCATATACTACTGGTTATTTAAGCGACTATGATGGTGCTGTTTATACTACTGCATATGACAGAGTGTTTACGGGTGTGTATACCACATCATATGAAGGAGCCTTTGATACCGCTTACTCTACAGCATACGAAGGTAACTATGAGAATATATATGATAAAGCTTTTGATACTTCATATATAACAGACTACCTTGGAAACTTTCAAGGAAACTTTGAGGGTGAAACTATACAATCCGCTAACGCAACAAACGAAACTTATACACTATACGTAAGAATATCATAGGAGATTAATATAATGAAAAAAGAATGGGTACATCCATTTTGGGAAAACGCCGCAAAAGACAGGTTAACTGTTAGATTGAATATCACACATGATGATGGTTCTTATTCAACAAGTGTTGCTAAAGTTTCTAAGTTTGATGTTGATGGAAAAATAACTTCAGACTATGAAGAAATTTTAGAACAGAATACTATGACTAAAATTGATGGATTTACTCAAGAACGTTTGGAGCGCCATAAGCAAGAACGTGAAAGTACTATTAAAAAACAAGCAGAAAAAAACGAGTCTAAAAGACTCGAAGATTTATTTAATTGGAAACTACAGACTTTTGAAATCCCTCAGATAAAAGAATCTACTAATCGCACACTGAAATCTAAAATTAGAAAAGCTAAAAATGCTATTGAAATGCAAGCATATGCTACTATATTATTAATGGAGATTATGAATGAAGAAGAAAAATCCGACTAAAGGATTTTTAATTGTAGCGACTAAACGCAAACAGTTTTTAATGGGTGCCGATAATGTAAAAGAATCTATTCTAGATCATTATCCAGAAGCAAAAATTACTCTTTTTACTGAACAACATTTTATAGATGATCCTGAATGTCAAAAGTATTTCAGAGATTTCGATCACGTTTTACCTACTCCTAGTAATACTAATAGAGAAAAAATGTGGGGAATGGCTAACTCTCCCTATGATTTAACTTTCTATATGGATGCTGATGTAGAAATCATTAGCGAAGAAATCTCTAGCGTATTCGATCATCTTGAGGATGGTAAGTATGATATGGCTTATGTTAATCTCACAAAAGAAGGTGCAAAGCATTTTGCTGATTGGGAATGGGGGCCAAATCTTTTTGATGATGGATATAAAGGTGCTCCAGATCATCTTGCTCATTGTGGTGGTGTTGCATTATATGATACAAGAAATCCATTAATAAATGAGTTTATGATGGATTGGTACAACTTGTATTTACAACAAAGAAATGGTCACTGGACACCTAAAGAATTTGATAACATTAAAGTAGGAAACTTTAGAGAATGGGATCAGCTTACTTTGTGGTGGCTGATTTATCATTCTCCTAAATATAAATCTCTTAAGTGGAAGTTCTTTGATGATAACTATCGTTGGAACTACTTCACTTCATTTGGGTTTCCTATAGAAGGTGGTTATAACTGTCATGTGGTAGATCCTAGTAGAGATTATTGGAAGACAGATCCAGACCCCATAGTGATACACTATTCGAGTTGGATGGACAAATATGGAGAAAAAGGGTTTTTATAATGAACGTTAAACACAACTATGTGAGAGATATTGATCTAAAAAATAAAGAGTTTTTAAATATATTAGATGAATATAAAGATGTATTGCTTAAGAGAGATCATCCTGATGATGATCCACTAATTGCAAAAGAACTTCGCATCACTAATGAAGATAGTAAATCTGAAGATTATGTTTCAGATCAGTATCTGAAAGAGATTATGTCTATGGGAGATAGACACGATGGATTTCCAGTAGTGTTAAAAGGATTTACTGGACTTAAGCATACTGATGGACAACATAAAGATGGAAAGATTATTAAAGAAGCTACGTCAAATTTGAACTCAAAACTTATTGAGTTTCTTTCTTGTAGAAATAATGCCCTTAATGCTTGCTATCCACCGGGTGGGTTTATCTCTTGGCACAATAATGCTAATGCTTCAGGGTTTAACATCATTATAACCTATTCAGAAACGGGTGAAGGATGGTTCGACTATTGGGATACTGAAAAGAAAGAACGTATTAGAGTTCAAGATAAGAAAGGCTGGCAAGCAAAGATGAGTTACTTTGGTGAGTATCATACTCCAGATAGCCTATGTTATCATGCCGCTTATACAGACTGTTATCGTATCACTGTATCATTTGTTTTTGCAGAGGCTGATGCATTTTGGGAAGAGGTGATTGAGGATCTTGAAACAGAAAGTTAATATAGTATGCGTCTCTGTAGGCACAAAGTATACTAAAGAACACGTTAATAGATTACACAGAATGGTAGAGCGCAACTGTACTCTATCATTTTCTTTTTATTGTATATCAGATGTTCAGCAAGAAGTCGATACTATTTTTATTGATAAGAGTCTAGACTTAGAAACTTATTGGTGGAAAATAGAACTTTTTAATCTTGACTTTGATGACCCAACGTTATATCTCGACTTAGATGTTGTGATACAAAACAACATAGATTATATGTTTGATGACATTGATGACACGCTGAGAATTATCAATGGTGAAGATATCGGCGAGTATTATCCTTATGATGGCTCACCTGATAACATTTTAACCATCCCCACAACTAACATAAATACATCTATAATGTTGTTATATACCAAGCAACATAAAGAAATATACGATAAGTTTGTAGATAATATTGATTATAATATCATACACTACTATGGATTAGACAGGTTCATTACTCATGAATATAGCAACCTGTCTTGTTTTGATTTCAAACGTGACTACTATCATAGGGCGAAGGGTTGGTTGTCTGACGATAAGTTAGATGATGACCTGTTTAACTACGATCCTGATAGAACAATATGTATTTTATCTCAGTGTGAAGACCAACATTATAAAAGTTTAGAGAAATATTTCTTATAAATAAAGGTAAAGTTGAAAATAAATAAGAGATTTACATATGTCGCAGTACGAAGATTTCACACTAAATCAAGGCGCAGACTTTAGTATACAACTAGAGCTAGTCGATAAAACTCAAGCAAAGAAATCTTTGTCTGGATATACTGGAAAGGGGCAAATTCGTAAAACTTACTCTTCGAGTGATTCGGATGCAGTTACGTTTGCAGTTGTAATACCTTCACCATCAAGTAATGGTATATTAAATTTACAGTTAACTAATGCTCAGACCAGTGCGATGAAATCTGGTCGTTATGTTTATGACGTAGAGATCTCCTCTAACGATAGTGCTTCAAACACTCTTGTTGAAAGAATATTAGAAGGACAGATCACCGTATCGCCTTCGGTCACCAGAAACTAAGGAGACCTTAATGGCTATTCGCATCGTATCAGCCGGGACAACGATTGTTAAGAAAATAACTGTTGGAACTCCCAACAGAATAGGACAGGTTTCCACAGGACGTATTACTACTCTTGATGATGTGAATGGTATATCTGGTCTCGCTGGCGGTTCGTATCTTAGATTTGACTCAGCAACTCAAAAGTATCTTCATAGAAACTTTGATAGTGATGCTACAGCACTTATCACTAATTCCAAAATAACTTCACTCAATGATGTAAATAGCAATATAAATCTTTCAAACGGAACTTACCTTAGATACGATTCGTCTACGGGTAACTTTATTCATAAAGGGTTTGATAGTGATGCTAGAAACCTAATAAGTGCAGATGTTGCGTTATCTTATAACTCAGCAACAGGTCAAGTAATTCATACTAACTCAGGTGTTACTTCTGGAGCATATGGTAGTGCTTCCCAAGTACCGACAATATCCGTAAATGATCTAGGCCATATTGATAGCATAGGCACTGTCTCTGTTGCTGGTGTATCAACATTAACATTCGACTCCAATAATGCTACAGTTAGTATTGGAACGGCAGATGGTAATACATTCAATACTCGCATTGGTTTAAAAGCTTTTAGCACAAATGATCTTGCTGAAAGTTCTGGTAATCTATACTACACTGATGTAAGAGTTAGAGCCGCCCTAAGTGCTAATGTTGTGACCGAAACCTTAACTAGCACAATGGGTGCTGGTGGTCTTGAGTCAGCAAAACTACAATCCACAACTCGTGTAGATGGAAATGGTGATGACATTGCTGGTGTTTCAGACACAGTTTTTTATTCAACAGATTCTTCAAACCGAATTTTAATACAATCTACCAATCTTGGAATATTAAGTAGAAATAATAAAAGGGTGCTAGAAACCACGCAAACTAATGCTGGTGCGTCTATTGCTCTTTTTCATGATGACAGTAAAAAACTTGAAACAACATCTACCGGGCTCACTGTTACTGGCAACATAGATGCTGGAACAGGCAAAATACTTTACTCCAACGTGTATTCTAGTGAGGGTGACTTACCTTCAGCAAGTAGTTATCATGGAATGTTTGCTCATGTTCATGGAACACAAAGAGCGTATTATGCTCATGGTGGAAATTGGTTAAAACTTATAGACGAAACTAATACTGCAAGCTTGCCTAGTATTGGAAGTAACATAATACCAAGCGCAGATAGTGCATACGATTTAGGATCTCCTACCAATAAATGGAAAGAATTATATTTATCTGGTAAAACACTTTATCTTGGTGGTGTAAGATTAGAAGACCATAATAGTCAGTTAAGAGTATTAGATAGTAATGGTGTCGTAGTTAAATTTGCAATGACTTCTAATACCACCAGTGATTTAACTGAAGGATCAAATCTATACTATACAACTGCACGTAACGACTCTGGGACTAGTGAATTCATTGCCGCTGATAGAACATATGGAAACATCACTACAACTGGTTACATTGCTGGTCCAGCCACACTTATTATTGATCCCGCTGGAGTTGGAGACAATACTGGTAAGGTTGTTATTGCTGGTGATCTTCAAGTTGATGGTGTTCAAACTATAATAAACTCAACAGCGTTATCAATCAATGATAAAAATATTATTTTAGCAGACAGTGCGGTTGATAGTTCTACCGCTAATGGTGCTGGAATTACTGTATCAGGTGCTAATGCTCTCATACAATATAATTCTACTTCAGACACTTGGGATCTTAATAAACCATTAGGTTCGACTAGAAATCATTTAGTTAACTTTAGCACAACCAATCTATCAGAAGGTATTAACAAATATTATTTAACGCCAAGGGCAGACTCTGACGCTAAAAACGCTATATCAGTAACTGACGCTGGTGGTGATGGGTCTCTAACATACGATCCATCAAATGGTGTTATAACTTACACAGGACCAAGTGCTTCTGAAGTACGTGCTCATTTCTCAGGTGGCACAGGCATCACCTATAATAGTGGTAATGGTGAAGTAAGTCTTACCAACACTACAGTAGTTGCTGGCACGTATGGATCTGCATCTCTAGTACCTCAAGTTAAAATAAATGCCCAAGGACAAGTAGACTCTATAGGAACGATATCTGTTGCTGGTGTGTCGAGTGCCGCTTTCGTTGAAGCCACAGGAATATTTACAATAAACACAGCGGATGGTAATTCATTCGCAACTACTATCCTTGATAGTGATCTTACAAAGTCTAGAACCAGAGAATCTATTAGATCAGTTGATGCTGGCGGTGACGGTAGTTTCGCTTATGACTCTGCCTCAGGAACATTCACATACACAGGACCAAGTGCGGCAGAAGTCAGAGCACATCTTAGCGCAAGTGGAGACTTATCATATAACGCTTCTACTGGTGTGTTTAGTTTTGATGTTGAAAGTGTCTATACTCAAGGTAACTTTGATAGCGACTTCAATACAACATTAGATGCGGCGGCGATAGGTGGAACAGGAATATCTTATGCGGCTGATAGTAATACTCTAAGCATAACCAATACTGGTGTAACGGCGGCTAGTTATGGTACTGCTTCTTTAGTTCCTGTTCTAGCAATCAATGCTCAAGGACAAATTACCTCTGCTTCTACAGTATCTGTTGCTGGAGTATCCTCAACATCGTTTGATAGCGACAAAGGTATCTTCACGATAAACACAGCGGATGGGGGATCTTTTCCAACCACTCTCTTCGACTCTGATTATACTAAGTCTAGAACCAGAGAATCTGTAAGAGCCGTTGATGCTGGTGGAGATGGAAGCTTTGCTTATGACTCTGCTTCAGGCACATTCACATACACTGGAGCTTCGGCATCTGAAACTAGAGCACACTTTACTGGTGGCAATGGTATTGGGATCACCAACGGTAAAGTTGATATGGACTCTGCCTATAGCGCAGTGTTTAGTAAAGTAACAAATACTAGCGGGGAATTGTTCACAAAGCCAACCGACATTTCTATAGTAGATGGTGCGGCTACAGTCATTGATCTTGAGACACACGATAGCGACTTTAAGTCTATAGAGTATCTTGTTCATATGGATGACAGTGCTGGTGGGAATGTTCAACTATCAAAGTTATTACTAACATATAATAAGACGAATGTGTTCTATACAGAGTATGGCATGACAAGTTCGTTCTCAAATGACAGTGACATTGGAACTTTAACCGCTGATGTTGTTGGTGCTGATATTAGACTAATATTTACAAGATCAACTGGAATGGGTAACATAAAAGTTAAGCCAGTGAAAACTGTAATATCATAAATACAAGTAACGCCTTGGGGAAAGTGAACTATGGCAGAAAAAGATTTTAAAGTTAAGAACGGTTTATTTGTAACTGATAGTGCAAATATTAATAACCTACGTGTTCGCAGTGGCGCAACAGTTGTGGGTGCCATTACTGCTACGGGCGGTGTTGTTGGTAACGTCACTGGTCAAGTATCTACTCTATCTAATCATAACACTGGTGGTTTATCAGAAGGTAGTAATCTATACTATACTACTGGTAGAGTCAACACAGACGCAACTGCATTAGTAGACTCTGCTTATATCACCTTAAGAACTCCTGAGTATGTTAGGTTAACTTCAACTCAAACACTTACTAATAAAACTCTTGTAGATCCTATTATAGACTCATCTAAAATGTTTGGTCTTCAGTATGGTGGTATATCATTCAATGATGATGGACTGTTAGGCGATTCAACGCAATCTGTGTTAAACTTTGCGTCCAGCGATTCGAGTAGATCAGCCGTATTAAGTTTAGGAGTTAGTGGACAGTTCAATCATGGTATCGGTGTTTTAGGAACATCCGCTGATAACGATATGGTTATTGGATTTGAAGGGGCTAACACTGAACTTAAAATAAAAAGTGGTGTGGGGAAAGCTCCATTTAATTTAACTGGTGGGACAGATCGTCTTACTATGTCTACAGACGGTAGATTTACTATTCATAGTGGAACTGAAGCGGCATCAAAAACTAATGCGGCTTTCATGATCTCAGGTGGACTTGGTGTTGATAAGAATATCAGAGGTCAGGATATAATTGCGGCGGGTAATATCACTGCCACAGGTTCATTATTTGGTACACTATCAGCGGCGTCTCTTAGTGCCAGATCCACAACAGACTTGAGTGAAGGGTCAAACCTTTACTATACAAGTGCTAGAGTAGACTCTTACATCAATGCTTCCATCTTAACATCAGATGTATCTGAAGGTTCTAATCTTTATTATACAACTGCTAGGGCAGACAGTGATGCTAAAAGGGCTGTTTCGGTTACTGATGGTGGTGGCGATGGTGGTTTAGCTTACAATTCTGCCACAGGAGTTATAACATACACTGGACCCAATGCTGGTGAAGTAAGAGCACACTTCAGTAATGGAACTGGTGTCACTATTACTAATGGTTCTGTTGCCATTGGACAAGATGTTAGCACATCAGCAAACCCAACATTCGCAACTATGACTACTTCAGGAAATGTTACAGTTGGCAACAACCTTACAGTTGGCGGCAGTTATATTCTTAACACCACAACTGACCTCAGAGTTACAAACGCTCTAATCAAACTTGCGGACTCGAACAATGGTGATGCTGTTGATATCGGGGTTGTGGGTAGATACAGAGACTCAGCGGCTGGTCCAAAGAGAAGGGCTGGTTTCTTCAGAGATGCTACTAATGGTGAGTGGACAACATTCACAAATCTTATTCAAGATGGTTTAGACTCTTCTGTTCCAGATTCAGTCATCAATACTAGTGGTGATGGATTTCAACTTGGAACTTGGAACTTCGGAAAACTCAGAGGAAGTTACTTAGGATTTGACTCTGACTTTAGAGTATTCTCTACGAACTATACAATATACGAATCTGATTTTACGGCAGTATCGGCTGGAAGATATGCAATCGATACTTCTTCAAGAGTAGTTAATGTAACCCTTCCACAAAATCCCGTAACAGGAGATTATGTGAGACTCATAGACGTTGCGAACTACTCTACTAACTCTGTTATCGTTAATAGAAATGGAGAGACTATTGAGGGATTTGCAGATAATTTTGAACTCGATTTAGGTCAATCTATAATAGAATTAATACATATAAATAATAATTGGCAACTATATTCGTCTATTGGTCAAAGAGGCCAAAAGGGTGACAAGGGTGATTCAGCGGATGTTGCAACATTTAGTACACAAAGTCAAGCAATAGCATTCGCAGTTGCGTTAGGATAGGAAAATAAAATGGCGAAAATACTACTAAGAGATTACGTTTTTACACCGGGGAATGCGGGTGCTGGCACTATTGTTGTTCCGGGGCGTCATACTCTTGACACACTCCTTCTAATAACAAACGTAACTGACAATGTTATTATATACAACTTTGGTGACGCATCCTTTGCTGGAACCACGGCGGTATTTACAAAAGGCACTAACACAGATTTCCCTACAGTAGACACTCTCACCAGTGGGTTTACCACTATTACTCTTGGTAAAACTACATCAGGTATGTCAGCCTCAGATGGTTTACAAATCTTTGCTGAACCTCAAGTTGAGTATGGACAAACTATTAGACCTTGGCAGTTTGGAACAGATGCTATCGAAAGAATGCGTGTATCAACTCCTGAGTCATTGATTGACGCTGACTTTGAATATGGTCTACAGCCTACTAAATGGGCTGGTTACGGAACCATTAAAGGATATCCATCTACGTATGATGAGCCGGGGATTGATGTTACAGTCAATACTATCGTAACAGATTATCAAACGTCTAGTCCATCTAATAGTCTTATCACAATAGTATTCTCAGCGGCTCACAACTTAGTGGTTGGTGACGTTGTAAACGTTTCGGGATTGAGTGCTGGTATAGCAGGGTTCTCTCGTGCTGACGGTAGCTTCATATTACATACTGTCCCAAATACTACTACTGTAACATATTTTGCTCGTGGTACAGTTGGAACTACTGGTGGACAGTCTTTGAAAACAGAAGAAACTATTGGTAGAAAAGGTGGCGTTTATGCTAACGCTTCTATTCCAGTGGCATCAGCCGCATCGAATGGTGCAGATCCAAGCGTAATAACCCTCACGTTTACTAATCCTCACGGATTAATTCCGGGGTGTCCTATACACACGACTGTGGCTAGTGGAACTAATGCCGCTAATGCTACGGGTCCATTTGTTATTAAGTCAACACCAACTTTGAGAACTTTTACTTACACTGCAAGAACTGGTGCGGCGGTTGGAAGTCCATCTGGCGTTACGTTGTTTGCTGTTTCTAACGCAACTATTCTACACAGACCTTCGGATGGTGGTGTTATTCTTGCTACAAAAACACCTACTTATGCGGCGGCTGTTGTAAGACAGTCTAAGAGATTCTTCAGGTATCAGTCAGGTAAAGGATTCTTATGGTCATCAGGAACACTATTTGCTCCTAACTATGATCTTCAAAGTATTACAGCCGCTGGTACATCAGTGGGGTCTGCTATTACTATGAGAACAGACGATATAGATCACGGTCTTCAAGCGGGGGCAGATATTAAAGTTAGTGGAGTGCTAACTTCTGGATATGCTGACACCTACGTTGTATCATCTATTGTAGATGACTATACATTTAGAGTTGCCGCTAAATCTGTTCTAGCTGATACTACTGCCGTATTAGCAGAAGTTTGTAAAGTAAATGTGACAGGATGGGTTGGTTCCGCTGTTCGGGCGGGTATGTTTGATGATCAGAATGGTATCTACCTAGAATTCGATGGTAATCAAATGTTCTGTTGTAGAAGAGCTTGTACAGAAAACGTAACAGGAACTATATCAGTAACTCAAAATAGTAGTGCTATTACTGGACTTAACACTAGATTAAGTGAACAACTTCGGGCTGGTTCTAAAATAGCTATTAGAGGTATGACACACTTTGTAACTCAAGTTGTTAGTAACACTTCAGCGTTTATTACACCAGACTATAGAGGTATTACTCAAGCTGGTGTAAGAGCACAAAAAGTAACTGAAATTAGAGTGCCACAATCCAAGTGGAACATGGATAAAGCTAATGGTCAAGGTAGTTCTGGATATCATTGGAACTTTAACAAGATGCAAATGATTGGCATCGAATACTCTTGGTATGGTGCTGGTTTCATTCACTTTATGGTTAGAGGTGACGATGGTAGGTGGCTATACATTCACAGAATGAAGAATAACAACGTCAATGATGAAGCCTACATGAGATCAGGTAACCTTCCTGTTAGATATTCTATTGAGAATGACTCACCTATTACGCACCTAACAAATACTATAGATAGTAATGCTACGACACTTCCGGGGGCTAACTTACAAGAGTTTGATGATACTGGTGTATTAATGATTGATAACGAAATCATTTCATACACAGGTCGTAGTGTGACAGATGGTGCTGGAAACTTCACAGGCTGTACTCGTTCAGCAACACTATCTCAATACTTACAAGGTACAACAAATAACCTTACAGCGGGTGGTGCGATAGGTCATAGTAGTAACACTGGTATTATTGAAATCTCTAACACTTGTTCGCCAACTCTTTCTCATTGGGGTTCTGCCCTAGTGATGGACGGGGGATTTGACTTTGATAGAGGTTATATCTTTAACTACGGAAACTCTCATAACACATCAGGTGACAAGATTGGTGAGACACCGATCACATCATTTATGATTAGATTGGCTCCTTCAGTATCAAACTCTTCAGTTGGAAGATTAGGTGCCAAAGAACTACTAAACAGATCTCAACTTCTACTACAGCAATGTGCGGTTGGAATGTCTCGTGGATCATCAACTTCTGGTGAGGTGGTTGTTCAAGGTATTATTAATCCTAGAAACTTCCAAGATGCGACATGGAAATCTTTGAATGCTGTAAATGAAGGTGGACAACCTTCTTTTGCTCAAGTAGCTAATCAGGGTGATATCACATGGACTACTGGATCTTATGCACTTCCGGGAGAGCGTATCTTTGCTTTTGTTGTTAATGCGTCTAGAGCGGATGCTCTTACAACTGAGATTAATCTAATGGACTTGAAAGAACTGTCTGGCGCTCCTTTAGGTGGAGACTTTAAATATCCAGATGGTCCAGACGTTCTTGCTATTAATGCGTTTACTCAAAAAGGTGATGTGAAAGGAACTATTCAGTTAAGATGGGGCGAAGCCCAAGCATAACCATAAGAAGGTATAGAAATGGTACAAAAACTAAGTAACTTTTTAGGCACCTCATTTAGTGAGGCTCCAGTTGACTCCGCTGGAATTGTGTCTATTATCGGATCAGCAACAATAAAGTTAGATTCTGGTACTAGTGGTAACTATATCAGAACTCTAATAGGTTCGGCTGGATTAACTGTAACAGCGGCGGCACATTCTTTGGATGGAGTTATCCAAATAGATAGCGATATTATTGCCACAAGAACTGGAACACAGACACTTACTGGAAAAACTCTAAACTTAAGTAACAACACTCTTACTACAACACTTAGTCAACTTAGTTCTGGTGTTAGTGGTGATAATCTTGTGGGTACTCAAGCGACACAAACCATTGCTAACAAAACTCTGACTAGTCCTATCATAAATGGTGGAGATATTAATGGTCCAATAGCTCTTAATGATGTAACTACCTTTGGTCTTAGAGATGTTACTAGAACAGACTTTGAAACTTTTATACTTTCTAACAATACGCCACCCATCGTCTTAACGGCAGATAGAACTCTCACACTTGATGTTAGCAATGGTGATAGACAGATTAGCCTCACAGGAGACTTAGTTATTGCGGGTAATTTCGTAACAAGTGGCGCACATAATACCACTCTAACAACTACTGGAAACACTGGTGTCACTTTACCAACATCAGGAACACTTGTATCTAAGTCTTCGGCGTCTACAGTTACGGCTGGCGTGTATGGCTCTGGTTCTCTAGTCCCTGTTCTAACGATTGATGCTCAAGGATTTGTTGATAGTGCTGGAACAGTAGCAGTTGCTGGAGTAGCAAGTTTATCGTTTGATTCGGCAGATGGTATACTAACAGTCGGTACGGCTGATGGTGCTTCTTTTAGTGCAACTACTCTACTTACAGCCACAAAACTAAGATCTGAATATGGTGCCGCAATATACACTGAAATGCTTGCAAGAGATGGTGCTGGTAATAACTTAGATGCAGACAAACTTGATGGACAGCATGGTTCTCACTATCGTATCGATGTGTATAGTGCCGCTGGATCTCTTTTAAACTGATATAAATACTAGTAAAATAGGAACGACACATGGCTAACCCTAGTACAAGACAAGGTTTAATAGACTACTGCTTACGCAGACTAGGTGATCCTGTCATCGAAATCAACGTGGACGAAGATCAAATAGGTGATCGTGTAGATGAAGCACTACAATATTTTAGAGAGTTTCATTCGGAAGCAACCTATAGAGGATATATTCAACACCTAGTGACAGCGGATGATGTGACAAATAAGTATGTGACAATATCTTCTAACGTACAACAGGTTACGAAACTATTCAAGTTACAAGGTGGTATGTTCTCACGTAATATGTTTAGTGTCAAGTATCAAATGCATATGAATGACATTGCTAATATGCATTCTTATGTTGGAGACCTTGCTTACTATGAACAAGTTCAACAGTATCTGTCTTTACTTGACATGAGATTAAACGGAACTCCTCAAGTAGATTATGTCAGAAAGCAAAATCGTCTTTATGTTCATGGTGAGTTTGGAGAAGATATAAAAGCGGGTGAATATATTGTCGCTGAAGTTTATAGCATTATAGATGGAAACTCTCATACCGCTGTTTGGAATGACTTATGGTTGAAAGAATATACTACAGCCCTAATCAAACATCAGTGGGGATCAAACCTTATCAAGTTTGAAGGTATGGTAATGCCCGGTGGAGTAACACTAAATGGTAGACAGATATATGAAGATGCTATACAAGACATAGCAAGATTAAAAGAGGTTATACGTCTTGAGCATGAACTTCCAGCGGATTTCTTTGTAGGATAATATGGCACAACCAAATAAACTTAATGAAGGTAGTGAGTTTACAATACCTCTGAAGAACTTAATAGCACTAATTGCTTTTACTGGCATTGCTGTTTGGGGATACTTTGGTATTACTGAAAGACTTACTTTCATTGAACATAATCAAGATCTAATGATTGTTGAGATAGAAGAAAACGATAACTGGATTGATGAATGGATGCCCCCAGCATCAGTTCAACAAACGACAAAAGATGTTCAAAAGTTAAAGACAGAAATAGAACTGTTAAGACTTGAACTAGAACACTTAAAGGCAACGGTGCAGAAATGAAATACATTAAAGATATAACAGTAATGATAATGGTTGTTGGTTTGATGAGTATTCTTGGCTTGATAGTCGTAGACGAATTTATGATGGCTAATGAGCATGGTGGAGAGTTAGACGATAGCATAATCGGATTACTACAAATGTCGCTCACAGGCGTTATTGGTGTCGTGGGCGGTTATATTGGTGGGAAGTCGAATGGCAACTAATCTTTACTTCAGTCAAAAAGTAAGCTCTGAACAGAACCTCTATGAAGATATTACCATAGAGTCTTTGAAGATGTTTGGGCAAGACGTTTATTACTTGCCTAGAGACATAGTTAATGAAGACAGAATATTTGGTGATGACGTTCCTTCTAGGTTTAACTCTTCATATAAGATAGAAATGTATATTGAGAATACAGATGGCTTTGATGGAGAAGGAGATCTGTTTACCAAGTTTGGTGTGGAGATAAGAGACCAAGCAACATTCGTAGTTGCTAGACGCAGATGGACTTCAACTATCAATAGGTTTGATAATGATATCAATAGTGAAAGACCAAGAGAAGGTGATCTAGTATACATCCCAATGTCAAACTCTATGTTCCAGATCATGGCAGTAGAGCATGAGCAACCATTCTATCAATTAAGTAACTTATCTACATACAAACTTAGATGTGAGTTATTTGAATACAACGATGAAGATTTTGATACAAACGTTGCCGCTATTGATGGAATAGAAACATCTTATGCTTATGAGTACCTGTTGACCCTTGACAGTGCTGGAGGAGGCTTTACAGTAGGGGAAGCTGTTAACCAGACACTATCTACGGGAGTAATTATGTCAGGAGAAGTTGCATCCTTCTCAGACTCAGATAATGTTCTTAAGCTTATCCATATCGGTGCAAACGATGGTAAGTATCACGAGTTTGTTGCTAATAAGTTTATAGTGGGAACTACTGAATTAACTCTTGCTGGTAACTTTGCCACTTCAACAGTCACCGCTGTAGGTGAAGACAACCAGATTAGTCAGAACGAACAGAACACTGACTTTAGTACAATAGGCGCAAGTTTCTTAGATTTCTCTGAGAACAATCCTTTTGGTGACCCGGAGAATAACTAATGGCTGACATATTTGATTTTGGATTTACGGCAGTTGATGAGGATGAACTTGACGCAGTTAAGAATGTTAAGAGTGAAGCATCGTCTTCTGATGATAAACTAAACGCTTTATATAACGCAGTAATACCACTGCTAAATAATCTGAAGAAGAACCCCGAAAAGGATTATATCCTTTGGCCTGATAGATTAAATAAAGTTGAACAGTTTGAGGATCACCTCACGAAAATATATAAAGGCTAGTTATGTTCGGAACCCATTTCTATCATGAAAGAATACGGAAGAGTGTAGCAGTATTTGGTACGCTATTCAATAATCTGTATGTTCTACGCAAAGATAGTTCAAATAAAGTTATAAGTCAAGTAAAAGTTCCACTAGCCTATGGTCCTCAAAGAAAGTTTCTTGAGAGAATAAGAGAGAACCCTGACCTAGATACGAACACTAAGGTTGCTATCAAGCTTCCCAGAATGTCTTTTGAGATTACAAACGTTACGTATGATGCTCAAAGACAACTACAGAAGATGAACAACTTTACACAGGCTGGAACGACTAGTAACCTTAGAAATAAGTTCTATAGTTTTGTTCCTTACAACATTGGGTTTCAACTTAGTATATACGCCAAGACACAGGATGATGCTCTACAGATGGTAGAACAAATACTTCCTACGTTTACTCCACAGTATAGTCTTACAATAAAACCATTTGCAGAGTTTCCATCTATAACTGAAGATACACCTATAACTCTACAAAGTGTGGATTTTAATGATGACTTTGAAGGAACTTTAGAATCTCGTAGAACTATTATATACACACTAACATTTGAAATGAGAGTAAACTTTTATGGTGCTATCAAAGAATCTGGTGTCATTAGAACCTCTATAAATAACATTAGTCAGATAGGAAATGGACTAGCTGACTCAGACGTTCAACTAGGTAAGATATCTGTAACAACAAATCCAGCACTGGCCTCTGCCGATAGCGACTTTGGCTTTACCGAAACTTTTGATTTTCAGGCACCTTTTGAATAATGACTGATAATAATGAAAATGTAGACAATGATTTTGAGTTTGCTAGAAAGACCTATTACGATTTGTTAATGAAGGGGTCTGAAGCACTTGAAGAGATGATGGAAGTCGCACGTGCCACTGAGCATCCTCGTGCGTTTGAAGTCTTGTCTGGCATGATGAAGAACGTTGCTGAAGTTAATGGTAACCTTCTTGATCTACACAAAAAGAAAAAAGAATATAACAAAGAAGATGCTTTAAAAGAACTTCCTCAAGGCACAACAAATAACAATCTATTTGTAGGATCTACAAGTGACTTACAAAGAATGCTTTTGTCGAAAGACAGTGATGATGAACAAGATAACGTGGTAGATATAAGTGAATACACATCAGATAAATGATACCTACATGGGTAATCCCAACGTTAAACGTGACGGGATCAACCATAATTACAGTAAAAAAGAATTACAAGAATACTCAAGGTGTATGTCAGATCCTAGCTATTTTGCTAAGACCTATTGTAAGATCATACACCTAGATAGAGGTCTTGTCAACTTCGAACTTTACCCATATCAAGAAAAGATGTTTAACCATTTCAAAGAAAATAGGTTTAGCATTGTGTTGGCTTGTCGGCAATCAGGTAAGTCTATTAGTTCTGTTGCCTATCTTCTTTGGTATGCTTGCTTCAACCCAGAGAAGACTATTGCTATCCTAGCCAACAAAGGTGCGACTGCACAAGAGATGCTAGGACGTATTCACCTTATGCTAGAGAACTTGCCATTCTTCTTACAGCCGGGGTGTAAGGCTCTTAACAAAAGAAGTATTGAGTTCAGTAACAATAGTCGCATAGTATCAGCCGCTACTTCTGGATCTTCTATTCGTGGTATGTCTGTCAACCTTCTATACTTGGATGAGTTTGCGTTTGTTGAGAGAGCGGCAGACTTCTATACCTCAACATATCCTGTTGTGTCATCTGGTAAAGACACGCAGATCATAATCACTTCTACAGCAAATGGTATAGGTAATATGTATCATAAACTGTGGGAAGGCGCAATGCAAAAAGTGAACGAGTTTATTCCGTTCAGGGTTGATTGGTGGGACGTACCGGGGAGAGATGAGGAATGGAAACTTAAGACCATATCAAACACATCTCAACTACAGTTTGATCAGGAGTTTGGTAATACATTCTTTGGAACAGGCGATACTCTTATAGCACCACATATTCTTTTAGAGCAAGTAGCTCAAAGTCATATAGAAGTTTTAGAGGGTGGAGATCTTCTTATATATGAAACACCAAAACCAAAGACTAATTATGTTATGTGTGTTGATGTTGCGAAGGGTAGAGGACAGGATTATTCTACATTTAATTTGATCGACATTAGCCAAAGACCTTTTAAACAGGTTGCTGTTTATCGCTGTAATACTATCTCTCCTATTCTCTACCCTAACATTATATATAAGTATGCAACTTTATATAACGAAGCATATGTTATTATTGAATCAAACGATCAAGGAACACTAGTAACTAATGGGTTATATCAAGACTTAGAATATGAGAACCTTCACATGGAATCTGTGGTAAAGGCTGACCGCATTGGTGTTGAAATGAATAAGAAGGTTAAGCGTATTGGGTGTGCGGCTATAAAAGATATCATAGAAAATCGTAAACTTAATATACTAGATCCACAGACTATATCAGAAATGTCTACATTCGTAGCCAAAGGTGTTTCCTATGAAGCGTCAGAAGGCAACCACGATGATCTAATAATGAACCTTGTTCTATTTGGCTTCTTTGCTGTTGGTAATAACTTTGAAGAACTAACAGACGTGAACTTAAAAGATATGATGTTTGAACAACGTATGAAAGAAATAGAAAATGACTTGGTGCCATTTGGATTTATAAATGGTGCTGGTGATCCTGAAAAAGAAGATGACGAAGCAGTTCTTGAAGGAGATCAGTTAAAGGGATGGACAGTTGAGCGAAATTGGACACCAAACTTCGACTTTTGATTTGTTATAAATACAAGTGATTGAAAATAACCGTATTATGAAACACATATAATTCGATTACTGGAAAAAGAAGGAAACAGTTATGGCAATATTTAGCCCATCAGAATCCCCAGCGATTGTCGTTAAGGAAGTTGATCTCACAGGCGGTGTGCCTAATGTTCAAACTACCACAGGCGCATTTGCAGGGAAATTTCGTTGGGGGCCAATCGAAGAGGCAGTATTAATAGACAACGAAGCAAGTCTTGCCTCTAAATTCGGTGCTCCTGATGACGCACATACCGTAGATTTTCATACGGCGGGGGGATTTTTAAAATTCTCAAATAGTCTTCAAACAGTCCGTGTCGCAGATACAACCGCATTAAATGCGGCTGACTCAGCGGGTGCGGCAGAACAAATTAAAAATAGAGCGGCTTTTGACGTATCAACTACTCTAAATGGCAAATCAACTTTCTACGGAAAGTATGCTGGCGCTTTAGGTAGTTCACTACAAGTTGTTTGGTCAGATGGAAGTAATTGGGCAACATGGGCAAGTGCCTATAAAGCACAGTTCGATGCAACCCCAACGGGAAATGAACGTCACGTTCTTGTCCTTGATGAAGATGGTGTTATCACAGGAACGGCTGGAACTGTTCTAGAGAGATACCCATTCGTATCAAATTCTTCTGGTGCTACTAACACAGACGGTACTTCTAACTATATGAAGAACGTTATTAACAGAAAATCAGACTACATTTATGCTACTACACACGTAGATAGCACAGGATCAAAATCTTTACTTGGTGGTGTTGACGGATCAGCCGCTGGCACAGACGATTATCTAAGAGGATTTAATAGTTTCGAAGATAAAGATACTATTCAAGTTGACTTCTTAATCGCTCCGGGCAAGGCAGTCGCTGGTGATCAAGCTACAGTAGTGAACGATCTTGTAACAACAGCGGGTACTACACGTAAAGATGCTGTTGTAGTAACTTCGCCAGCCTCTGCATCAGTAGTAGGTAATTCTACTCCAGATGCCGCTACAGTAACAGATACTGGTAGTTACACTTATAGTGATTACTTATTTGTTGACAACAACTGGTTAAAGATGTATGACAAGTTTAATGATAAGTACATCAACGTGCCAGCCGCTGGACAAACAGCGGGTATTATGGCGGCTTCGGACGCAAACTCCGCACCATGGTTCTCACCAGCGGGTTCACGTAGAGGTCAGTACTTAGGCGTAACAAGCTTGGCCTATACTCCTACCAAGGCTCAAAGAGACACACTATATAAAGCAGGGATAAACCCCATTGCTAATTTACCGGGTCAAGGTATCTTACTATATGGTGACAAAACACACATGAACAGACCATCAGCATTTGATCGTATTAATGTTCGTAGGTTGTTTAATGTTGTTGAAAGAGCAATCGCAAATGCGGCAAGAAACACATTGTTTGAACTTAACGATGAGTTTACTAGAGCGGAATTTGTTAACATCGTAGAACCATTCCTGAGAGAAATCAAAGGTAGACGTGGTATCACCGACTTTAGGGTTGTATGCGATGAGACAAACAACACTACTGCCGTTATAGATAGAAACGAGTTCATTGCAAACATCTTCATCAAACCATCACGTTCTATCAACTACATAACTCTTAACTTTGTAGCTGTAAGATCTGGCGTTGACTTTGAAGAAGTCGCTGGCCTATCGGTATAAGGAGATAAGAAGATGGCAGTACTAGGCGTAGATGATTTTAAAGCCAAGTTACGTGGTGGTGGAGCGAGACCTAATCTCTTCAAAGCCACGATTAACTTTCCGGGCTATGCGAACGGAGATGTAGAGCTTACATCTTTCATGTGTGAAGCGGCACAACTTCCCGCTTCCACTATGGCAACAATAATTGTTCCCTTTAGAGGTAGACAATTAAAGATGGCAGGGGATCGTACATTTGAAACATGGACACCCTCTATCATTAATGACACAGACTTTAATGTTCGTGACGCAATGGAACGTTGGATGAACGGTATGAATGCTCACGCAACAAATACTGGTCTAACCAATCCTGTTGATTACGAAGCAGACCTTGTTGTTGAACAACTTGACAAAGATGGTTCTACATTAAAGACTTATAACTTTAGAGGCTGTTTCCCTACTAACGTTTCTCCAATCGATCTGAACTATGCTTCAGAAAATGAGATTGAGAAGTTTACGGTAGAGTTCCAAATGCAATATTGGGAAGCCGCAACCACTTCTTAAACGGAGTATAAATAAAGAACAAGAGGGGCTGTGATGGCCCCTCTACCTCCACAACACTAGGAATTACAATGGCAGACGATTCTATTAAATTATTTGGTTTTGAAATCAAACGTTCTAAGAAGAAGCAAGATGAAAAGCTTACTTCTATTGTTCCACCTGTTGATCAGGATGGTGCTGGTTATGTTACTTCGGCTGGTGCTCACTATGGCACTTATGTTAATATTGGTGGTGAAGACCACGCTAAAGATAACTTACAGAATATTCAACAATATCGTGCAGTTGCTACTCACCCTGAGGTTGATGCGGCGATAGAAGATATTGTGAACGAAAGCGTTATATCAAGCGAGAGTGAAAGTTCAGTAAATCTAATATTAGATAATGTTGAAGGTCTCAGCGACTCACTTAAAAAACAAATCACTGAAGAGTTTGACACTATCGTATCCATGTTAAACTTTAATGATTTAGGTCATGATATGTTTAGACGTTGGTATGTCGATGGTCGTATCTACCACCACTTAGTTGTAGATGAGAAGAACTTAAAGGCTGGTATTCAAGAAATAAGACCAATCGATTCTTCTAAGATCCGCAAAGTAAAAGAAGTTAAGAAGAAAAAAGATGTAGTAACAGGTGCTAGTCTAGTAGACTCGATTAATGAGTTCTACATTTACCAAGAGAAACCGGGGTCACAAACCTCTGGTGTCAAACTATCTAATGACTCAGTTTCATATGTAACCTCAGGTCTTTTGGATGCCACTCGTAAGCGTGTAGTTTCTCACTTACACAAAGCACTAAAGCCAATCAATCAGTTGCGTATGATGGAAGACTCTCTAGTTATTTACAGACTAGCCAGAGCACCCGAAAGACGCATATTCTATATTGATGTAGGTAACTTACCAAGAGGTAAAGCCGAAACATATATGAAAGATATTATGGCTCGTTACCGTAATAAACTTGTATATGATGCAGACACTGGTAAGATTAGAGATGATCGTAAGCATATGTCAATGCTTGAAGACTTCTGGCTACCTCGCCGTGAAGGTGGTAGAGGTACAGAGATATCAACACTCCCCGGCGGTGAGAACCTTGGACAGATTGATGATATCATATACTTCCAGAAGCGTTTGTATAGATCACTGAACGTTCCAGTTAGTAGACTTGAGCAAGAGACACAGTTCTCTTTAGGAAGATCCACAGAGATATCTAGAGATGAAGTTAAGTTTCAAAAGTTTATTGACAGACTACGTAATAGATTTGGTATGCTTTTCACAGAAGTTCTGAAGAAGCAACTAATCATGAAGGGTCTTATCACTGAAGATGATTGGAACAACTGGAAAAACGATATTACAGTTGACTATATAAGAGACAATCATTTCACAGAACTTAAAGATGCAGAGTTATTAGCAAATAGATTACAACAACTAGATCAAGTACAACAGTATGTCGGAGAGTTCTTCTCTAAAGAATACGTGCTTAAGAATGTATTAATGCTAGATGATGATGGTATAAAGCAAATGAAAGATCAGATTACTAAAGAAAAAGAATCTGGCGAAATTGAAAACGATGATGAGGAAGAACAACAATGAGTATAGATCAACCACTTGAACAGCCAGAAATGAGTCGAGATGCTAAAATGAATAGCTTTATTCAGAATGTAGTAGACGATGACTTTTCTAAAGCGGCACCTACATTCCACGAATTGCTACAAGCAAAGATGGATGATGCGTTAGATCAAGAAAAGATTGCTGTTGCGGCTCAGATGTTTAATGGCGCAGAAGAAGAATTAGATGATGATGATCCTTCTGAAGAAGATATCGATGCGGCTATAGATGAGTTAGAAGATGACGATGATGACGATGAAGACGAAACAGAAGAATAATTATATCATGTCAAAAATCTTTTTAGTATAAATAAAGGTAATAATATGACAAAAACGTTTAGAAATATAAGGGAACTTGCTGGTAGGAAACCTTCTGGCGAAATGGTCTTTAAGAAAAAGATCAGTGGCCTTCCCGTAATTATTCATAAAGAGAAGAACGGTTTTGTTGTGTATATAGATGGTGACAGACTCGATGACTATAAGTCTCAGAAAGAAGCTGAGAAAATGGCTAAAGAATTTGTTAAACAATATAAAGGTTAATTAGATGAAGCTGATCACAGAATACACTGAAACAGATGTTCAGTGCGTTATAGAGAAAAAAGAAGATGGCACAAAATCCCATGTGATTGAAGGCGTCTTCATGCAAGCTGAATCAAAGAATAGAAACGGACGCATATATCCAAAGCCTATAATGGAAAAGGCAGTTGGTAAATATGTGGACGAACAGGTTTCCAAGAACAGAGCGGTAGGTGAGTTAAATCATCCTGATGGACCCACTGTTAACTTGGATAAAGTATCCCACAAAATCACAGAACTTTCTTGGAAGGGAAATGATGTTGTGGGTAAGGCACAGATACTGGATACTCCAATGGGTAATATCGTAAAAGGTTTACTTGAGGGCGGCGTTCAACTAGGTGTGTCAACTCGTGGTATGGGTAGCCTTGAGCAACGTAACGGAACTATGTACGTCAAAGATGATTTTATGCTTAATACGGTTGATATCGTACAAGATCCATCTGCACCAAATGCTTTTGTTAATGGGATAATGGAAGGTGTAGAGTGGGTTTGGAATAATGGCATCATTGAAGCTCAAGAAATTGAAAGAATAGAGACTGAAATAAAAAATGCTCCACGTGCGGATCTTTATGAGACGCAAGTGCGTGAGTACAAGAATTTCCTCTCGTTATTGAAACAAACATGATTAAGGAGTCTAACATGGCTGATCAAATCGAAGAACAGGATGTAGAACTTCTAGACGAGTCGGAAACCGATCTTGTAGAGAAAGAAGCTCACGATCCTAAGAATGCTGAAGCCCAATCAGTAGCATCTGTTGATGCCGCTGAGAAAAAAGGCCCGGTCGCTAAGAAGCGTAAGGGTGATAAGGGAACAAGCGAACCAATGCAAAAAGGCGATGCTGGCGCAATGAAAGCCGAGTCTGTCGATATCGATGGAGATTTTAGTGAAGACTTGAATGCTCTCGTTGAATCTGAAGCTACACTCAGTGATGAGTTTAAAGCTAAAACAGCAATCATCTTTGAAGCGGCGGTTAAATCCAAAATCTCAACAGAGATCAATCGTTTAGAAACAGAATATGCCGATCAGTTGGCAGAAGAAGTTGCTACAACTAAAAACGATCTCGTAGAGAAAGTGGACAGCTACCTAAACTATGTGGTTGAACAGTGGATGGACGATAACAAACTAGCAATACAATCTGGACTACGTTCAGAAATTGCTGAAGGCTTTATGGATAAGTTGAAAGACTTGTTTGTAGAATCTTATGTTGAAGTCCCTGAGTCCAAAGTTGACCTAGTAGACGAACTTGCAACTGCAAACGAAGAACTAGAAGAGCAGTATAACGAAGCAGTTGCTAAAGCTATGACAATCTCAGAAGAGTTAGAAACATACAAGCGTGAAGCGATTATTCGTGAAGCTTCTAAGGATCTAGCAGAAACTCAGGTTGAAAAGCTTGCCAAACTAGCAGAATCTGTTGAATTTGAATCAGAAGAGTCTTTCACTAATAAAGTGGCAACTCTGAAAGAATCATATTTCTCACAGAAAACTGCAACATCTATTATCGCACACGAAACTGAAGATGACTCAGCCGATGAAGCTATTGTCGAAACTTCAGCGATGATGGAAAGTTACCTAAACGCAATAAGAAAAACAACTAAGTAAGTTAAGGAGATCCAATTATGGAAACTTATGATCGTCTCGTAGAGAAGTGGTCACCAGTATTGAACGAAGAGTCAGCGGGTTCTATTACCGATGCTCACAAGCGTTCTGTTACGGCGGCTGTTCTAGAGAACACTGAGAAAGCCCTGCAAGAGCAAGGTTTACAAGAAGTAGCGGCTAACGCCGCTGGTGCTGGTACTGCCGCAACAGGTGCGGCTGACAACTGGAACCCAATTCTGATTTCACTCGTCAGACGTGCGATGCCAAACATGATGGCATATGACGTTGCTGGTGTTCAGCCAATGTCAGGTCCAACAGGCTTGATCTTCGCAATGAAGTCAAACTACAAAACAACTAAAGCTGGCGTATCTGTCGGTGATGAGGCACTATTCAACGAAGCGGCAGTAGGCTTCTCTGGTGACTCAGCAACAACTGCTAACGGTTCACCTTCAGGTCTTGCTGGTGTAACTGATACAGATGGCGGCGGTTCTATCGTTGACTCTGGTTCAGCAAATGCACCTTACACTGGTGACGCATATACTACAGCGGAAGCTGAAGGTTTAGGCGTATCTGGTAGTGAAGCATTCTCAGAAATGGGCTTCAGCATTGAAAAAGCAACAGTGACCGCAAAGTCACGTGCTTTGAAAGCTGAGTACACTCTAGAATTAGCACAGGACTTGAAAGCAATTCATGGTCTTGACGCTGAAACAGAGTTAGCCAACATTCTGTCAACTGAGATCCTTGCGGAAATTAACCGTGAAGTTATCCGTACAATCAACAGCCAAGCCAAAATCGGCGCACGTCAAGCTAACGTTACTGTAAAAGGTATCTTTGACTTGTCAAGCGATGCTGATGGTCGTTGGAGTGCTGAGAAGTTTAAAGGTCTAGGCGTACAACTTGATCGTGAAGCCAACGTGATTGCAAAAGAAACACGAAGAGGAAAAGGTAACTTTATTATCTGTTCTTCAGACGTAGCTTCTGCACTTGCCGCTTCTGGTATGTTGGATTATGCTCCAGCATTGTCAACAAGCTTAAATGTTGATGACACAGGTAACACTTTCGCTGGTGTGTTGAATGGTCGTATTCGGGTATATATTGACCCATATGCAACTGCCGACTACATCAACGTAGGCTATAAAGGTTCTAACCCATATGACGCTGGCGTATTCTATTGCCCATATGTACCTTTAACAATGGTTCGTGCCGTAGGTGAGAACGACTTCCAGCCACGTATCGGGTTCAAAACTCGTTATGGCATGGCGTCTAACCCATTCGTAGGTGCCGCACCCGCTGATGGTCTTGCGACTGCACGTACTAACCAGTACTACAGAATCTTCCGTGTAGACAACATTCTCACATAGATTAGAATATAAAAAAGGGGGGGATTAAACCCCCCCGCACTTAGCGCACTGTCTGTCTTGATGGTGCGCTTTTTTTATGCGGCCTGTTTCATTAACCATTTGGTAGTCAGGTAGTCATACCACTCAGGGTTATTATCCTTCAGAACATTAACAGGCGCAGAACTTAGAGAGTTTCCAGTAGTAGCAACCGCAAATTCTTCAACAGTAAACGACTCACAAAGTTCTTTCATAAACTGTGCTTTGGTGATAGGCGCACCCCTATGTTTGAAACGTGCAATAAAAAGATCAACACCACGTCCAACCATAGTGGGATGTACGTTAGGACCATCAGGATATACTGGTCTGTCCTCATAATCACCTTTATACATTAAGTAACCACCGTGATAGTTAAACTTAGATTTATCAAATTGTGTCATGATGTTATCCTTTCAAGAATTCCCATAATATAACCTAACCCGTATTGTATTTTTTTAGGAAGGTATTGAATTAACTTAGACATGATTCGCCTTTTCTATTGCTTACATACTATTATTAACATATAAAAGAGCCTGTGTCAAGGGTATAAATACAGTTATACAGAGTTTTTTAGGAACAACTTATGCCTACATTAAATCCAACATTAGCGGTAGATACCACAACATCAGCTTCAGCGTTGAATAATGTTAACTACTTGCAACCAAATGCTTTTAAACTTACCATTGACCACACGCATTTTCAGAACCTAGAGTTCTTTTGTCAGACTGTTATGCATCCAGCATTGTCATCCAATCCAATAGAAGTCCCATATAAGAGAATCTCTTCTATACCTTTTGCTGGAGATAAGTTGACATTTGGCGAATTAACTGCTATGATAATAGTTGACGAAAATCTTAATGCTTATACAGAGATGTATAAATGGTTGGAGAGAACTATAGAACTACAAGATAACACACCTTTGTATAGGACAGCCTCTAAGCCACCTACATATGCTGATATCACTTTGAGCATTCTAAGTAGTAATAATAACAAGGTTAGACAGATCAGATACATTGATTGTATTCCAACAAGTCTTGGTGACATGACATTGGAATCTACATCAGGTGACGTATCTTTCATAACATTCCCAGCATCATTTAGATTTTCTTATTTTGAACTGAAGTAACAAACGAAAGTATATTATGAAAACATTAGAAGAAGTCATTGCGGCTTGGCAAGAAGATTGTCAAATCCCTAGAAATGATTTAGCAGAGACCTCTCGCTCAACTCCAAAGCATCATGCCAAGTATCTTGAAGTCTTGGCAAACGCTAAGTTGCGTCTTAAGAAGACAGAGATGGATCAAAAGATTTTACTTAAGAACAAGTGGCTATACTATAATGGTAAGATGGACCAAGAAGAAATAGAAGCCCGTGGTTGGGACTATGATCCTCTCAATGGTCTTAAGATCCTTAAGGGTGATATGAACTATTACTACGACTCTGATATTGAGATCCAAGAGTCTGAGATGAAAATAGAGTACTTAAAGACCCTTATAAATACAACTACAGACATAGTAGATGCTCTTAAGTGGCGGCATCAAACTATTGGTAATATTATAAAATGGAAAGTCTTTGAAGCGGGTGGATAATGTTTAATCATGTAGATCACGGTATTAGTTTACCAAAAATGACTAGGAAGACAAGTAAGGGTGGGCGTAAGTATTTCACTCCAGAAGGCAATGCGTATCCTTCTATAACAACAGTTCTTAGTATCCTCAGTAAAGATAGTATCATAGCATGGCGCAAGAGAGTTGGTGCTGAAGAAGCCAATAAGATCTCTCTTCAAGCGGCTACCAGAGGAACTTCTGTCCACAAATTAGCAGAAGATTATCTGGACAATGTAGATGATTGGGATAAGGATGCTATGCCCAATAACCTATTCACCTTTAGTCATCTCAAAGATATAATGGATGACAGAGTAGACAACGTTTGGTTTCAAGAAGAATACCTTTACAGTGACAAACTTAAGTGTGCTGGACAAGTAGATTGTATTGCTGAATACAACGGCGAACTATCTGTAATAGATTTCAAAACATCTCGTAAGCCTAAGAAGATAGAGTGGGTCACTAACTACTTTATCCAAGCATCTTTCTATGCGGCGGCTTTCTATGAGCGAACAGGTGTTGCTATCAAGCAGGGTGTTATTATGATTGCTGTAGATCACGATCACCCACAGATCTTCACTGTTAACACACACGATTACCTAAAAGAGTTCATGAGCGTACGTGAACAGTATAGAGAACTAAAAGAAAATGGCTGACATAACCGTTAAGTTAAAAGACTACAGTATGATGTATGTTGATTGTGAAGGCGGGTTCGCCTATGAACTATCTGATTACTTTTCTTTTTACGTTCCGGGATACAAGTTTATGCCAGCCTATAAGAATAAGATATGGGATGGCAAGATAAAGTTATTCAATCGTATGACAGGCGAATTGAATGCTGGACTTTATATGTATGTAATAAAGTTTTGTCAAGAGCGTGGTTATACTTTAGATACAGAAGAAACTAAGTATGGTTTCCCTCTGGTTAAAGATAAGATCACTGATTTAAATCATTACCTCGAAAATGATAACCTACCCTTTATGCCCAGAGAATACCAGTATGATGCCGTTCTAAAGGCTTTAGAGCGCAGTAGAGGCATACTTTTGTCACCAACAGGTTCTGGTAAGTCTTTTATAATATACATCCTAGCAAAGTATTGGTTATATCATTTGTCTAATGGGTTATCATATCCAAAGGGTGGAAGAGTTCTTATCATCGTTCCAACAACATCTTTAGTAGAACAAATGCATCAAGACTTTGTAGACTATGGTATGTCTGAAGATGGTATGCACAGAATATACTCAGGGAAAGATAAGAATACTGACAAGGCTATCATAATATCTACTTGGCAGAGCATATATAAATACCCTAAGAAGTGGTTTGAACAGTTTGGCATGGTTGTCGGAGATGAGTGCCACGGGTTTAAATCTAAGTCGCTATCATCTATTATGAATAAAGCGACTGAAGCAAAATATAGATTTGGCACTACTGGAACTCTTGATGGTACACTAACACACAAACTTGTACTAGAAGGTTTATTCGGACCAGTGTATAAGGTTACTACGACTAAAGCATTACAAGACGATAGCACACTTGCTGATTTAACTATAAAGGTGCTTCTATTAAATTATTCAGAAGAAGTGAGGAAAAACTTTGGTAAAAAAACATATCAGGAAGAAATTGATTTCATCATTGGAAACCCTTCTCGCAATAAGCTTATTTCTAATCTGGCTTTATCTTGTGAAGGAAACACTCTTGTATTATACAATCGTGTGGCAGATCATGGAAAACCACTCTTTGAGATGATACGTGACAAGATTGATTCTAATAGAAAAGTATTTTTTGTCAGTGGTGACGTGAAGACTAATGACAGGGAAGCCATAAGGAAGATCGTAGAAAAACAAAAGGATTCGATAATTGTTGCATCATTGGGGACTTTCAGTACTGGTATTAACATTCGCAATCTGCATAATATAATATTTGCTTCACCAAGTAAATCGCAGATAAGAGTGCTACAGAGTATTGGACGTGGACTAAGACAGTCTGATGATGGAAGAACGACTAGGTTATTTGATGTAGCAGATGATCTACATTGGAAGGCTCAAAGAAATTACACACTACTACACTCCGCAGAAAGAGTGAAGATATATGAAAAAGAACAGTTCAAATATAAAATTGTCAAGGTAGATATATAATGAATGAAATAAAACAATTCAAGTTAGTTAGCGGAGATGAGATAATCTGCGAAGTTCTAGAATGGCCTACTGATGATTTCAGTGGACTAGTTGTTCGTAGGGTCTTACAATTAAGAACTACCTTTGATAAAAACGGTAATAGGTATTACACCTTTAGACCTTGGATGGCTTTGCAAGAAGGTGGCGATATGTTC
>TARA_R110002153_G_scaffold27158_2_pt1 | contig 31908 bp, 24 predicted proteins | sample TARA_R110002153 | Tara Oceans TARA_R110002153 (sample SAMEA4398193) | marine metagenome | biome: Polar Biome; feature: [SRF] surface water layer (ENVO:00010504); material: water (ENVO:00002006), including particulate matter (ENVO:01000060) such as... | depth 5 m | reverse complement strand
ATACGCGAGCAGGTTTGTTGTGTTTTAGTGCAAAACTGACTTCATCCAGATAACTTGCGGGTTGCTTCAGATTAAGCAGCGAAGCATCAAAATCTAGCTCACCATGATAGTGTGCTTTGCTGTCCCACAGTCCTGACGCCTGCAATGTGCTTTCAATAACGTCATGTATCGTATTCTCAGCGTCTATACGCGCTACGTTCAGTGTTTTCGCAACATGTGTAGCATTTGCTATCAGTGCCAGTGAAACGTTGTTGATACGTGTTATATTACGCCTAAAGCGTTCTGAAAGACCCAGGCCTTTGAAATAACGTTTGCATACATGCTGAATATCTTCTGGCCTAGGTGATGGCACCTCAGCAACCAACTTAAACCGGCGAATGAAACTTGGCTCTAAGCACTGCACATGGTTGGTGATCCAAATACACGGTATGGCGTTGTGCTCAATAAACCGCTGCAAGTATTCCTTGCTGTAGTGACTATCCGCTAACTCAAAGAGGTGCTCACATTCATCAATCAATAGTACCGCATTACTCGGTACGCTGAGTAAGGCATTGAGTAACGATAAATGCCGTAGCCTGTCTTTGCAGGGATAGCGTGATTCCAATGCCTCATCAGGATTTTGTTTTACCATGCCTGTCGAGCGGACCTCATAGAGTGTACAGTCACAATGCTTGGCTAAGCTTCTGGCTAATTCGGTTTTACCGGAGCCTGATACACCATGAAGCAAGACACTGGTGCCGACCTGTGCTTTACTCATTGCCGATGACAGGTAATCACCTAGTAGTGCGGTATTCACCTGCGGAAAGTCCTTTAAAGTAAACTGCGCCTTATCACTGGGTTGCAATAATGGTTCGATTAACTGCTCTCTTGAATGCAATTTGTTTGTAAGCAGGTTAAGCAACATTGGTTGCGGTAATTCACTGCCATCGATAACACCGAAGTCTTTGTCATTCAGCAAACCAAACTGCATTAAACTTTCAGCAATAGCATTGAAATCCGATACCTTGAGGCCAGTCATATCCAACAAAATACTGTTTAATCCGGTATAGCTGTCTTGGATATCCAGCATGTTCACCACACTTTGAAACCACGGGTTTGCCTGACATAGCAATGCAAACTGAATCAGTTTGTCCGCACCTCTCGGCAAGTTGAGTAGCTTGCGGATAAAGGTGCAGTTATCACTGAATACCGTGGTGGTTTTTGGATGCCGGTCGTCAATGCTTAACAAGGCAATAAGTGCCTTTTTAGTAAGTTTCGGTGCAGATATGGACGTTGGTTGTCCTCGTAAATAGGTTAAGACCTCTGGATTGATAAAATCATCATCAATACCCACCGCATAACTTAATAGCCGCTTAGTCCACTGACAGGACAGATAGTGCAACAAGTGAGGATTGTTTAATTGCCGTTTCAACATACCATGCCTCACTTCTGCTTATAGCTGAGTTGAGAAGCCGCCTTTTGCATCACTTGTTGGTCGCGCTTGTCATACATAATAGTGGTGGCAATATCGGCATGACCTGCCATCTGGCGTACTGTATTTAAATCGACATTCTGCTCCAGTAACCGTGTGATAAAAGTTCGGCGCAAATCATGTGGTGACACACCTTCTACGCCAATGGCGGCAAGTGATTTACGGATGAGCGAATAGATAAAGCTCGACGATAATTTACTGTCATGCTGGATATGACCACCACGCACAATACGCACAAAAAGGTAGCCCTCACCATCTCCGCGTACCTTAAGCCAATCCAGCAACCCCTTAGCAGTCCATTCAGGTAGGTATACCGTTCTACTTTTATTCCCTTTGCCTTTTTCGATATGTAACGTATTCGTTTCTGCCGAAAAGTCACAGAATCGAAGCGCCACCAATTCACTTCGGCGCAATCCTGAACCAAGTAAAATAGTCACAATTGCTGCGTTTCGTTTGCCGGTAGCTGACTTATCAGTATTCAGGTGTTTGAATAGTTTATTGACCTGCTGAGCCGTTAACGGTGTGCCTTTGTGGCTACCGTGTTTAACCTTTGTGATAGCTTGCAGTTGTATTACCTGTGCCTCTGGCACAATACCTGTCATGACTGCCACTTTCACGATATTGCGAATGGCTGTCATCGCACGGTTAATTGAGCGAGCTGACCAACCTTTTGTTAACAGCATCGCCTTGATATGGCTGGCCTGTTGATAGTCAATATGATGAAACCTTTCTTGCCGTTCGTGTTCAGGCCAATCAAGCATGGCTGCAATACTGTTAAGCTGTGAGGCAATGGAACGCTGACTATTAGGCGCAAGACGCCCCATATACAGCGTGTAAGGACATGCTGCATCCATTGAATTGCTCCGAATTTATATGATTTTTGATAAAAATGAGGGATTTGCTTGGATAAGCTATTTACAAGCTAACAGAGGATTTAAGGCAGGAAAACGGCTGTTTTGTACCGAGATAGACAAGATGTCTGGTAGGTTGTGGAGCCCTAATTGAATAGCCCCACAACATCTAAGTCAGTTTTAAGAGTGCTCAACTTCAGGATAAACTAGCTCTCCTTTGGTTAACGAGTTCAGAGTTGCGGATTTTTCAATTACTTCCTCTTTTGCAAGGTCTAAGTAACAGGCTAAAAAAGGAGAATCGGTTGGTAGTAAAAACTGTGCAATATTTACAATTTTTTGAACTGTTTCTAAATCATAATTCTCTATAAGATTAGCCATTCGTTGTATGCTTGCTAAATCGACGCTATAGGGAGATATATCACAATAAATGGCAAGCAGCCCCTGTGCTTCAGACAGTTTAACCAAGCGTTTTAATGTTTCTTCATCGAATACATGCCCCAGGTCATTAAGAGATAGACTCTTATCGTTTTTATCTCCATTTGTGAAAGTGTATCTGAGGGAGGTAAGAAATACCTTGGTAGCACTTTCAACCAAACATTCTATAGGGTTGTTTTTAAATTCTGGGCAAACGGGGGCCGGAATTCCTTTTAGCCACGCCAAAATGTCATTGTCATATCTATTGAATACTCTCATAAGTAAGTACCTCAAACATTTTTAAAATTACAACATGAGTAGAAAGCTAAATCTACTCGTTCATGGTGTGGCGCCACGAAGTACATATTGGCATATATTTTATATAAAACAATTCCTTAGAGTTAACTTGGTGACAGGGCTGAGGTAAGTAAATTTCAGTCCTGAGTTATCGCGAATTGCCGTTTCAGGACTACCTCTTATGGGTTTGATTTTCTGCCTTTTTAAATTGATTTAGGAGGGAGGCCAGTAGAGTTTTATGTCGTTTGCTAATTTTCGGTAAGGATACTCTTAGCGTATTCCTAATAAGGGCTTGTAATAAAATCCGATTATCACCTACCGTTAACGCTGATAATATCTTTGGATATTTGTGAATCGCTAATTTTAATGCCAAAGGCTCTGGTAGTTGAGTAAAAATCTCAGGTGAGATGAAATCAACAGCATGCATTGCGAACGGCGCATCAGATAGAGCGTTGTATTTTAGTGGCTCATCACCAGCTGTATAGCGCCATTTACTTTCGTAGCGAGTTGCTACAACAATGCTGTTGAGCAATTCGGATTGATTCTTTTCATTCACTTTTTTCTTGCGGAGATTAGAGATGAATTTACATACCGGGCTGTAGAGGACATCTGAATCTTCACCTAAATTTTTCTTTCTCAAGTAGTAGATTGACTCGGTTGGAATGTTGTCTGTTAATGTAGTTTTAGGATATGTCTGAAATGACGAGGATTCAGCATCAATGTTTAGCATAAAGCTTGGTATTCCGTGCCATTGGCTACCTATATCGTGACATAGTAGAATCGACTCATCTATTGCTTTTCTTGCTTCATCATCAAATGCTTCAAATAGCCATTTCATAACTCTGTAAACATGGTTTAACCGCACTAGATTAGGACAAAAAGAGATGCGGCAATGCTGGTAAATACTATTCTTGAATTGAGGTATGTTTACAAATGAAAGTGTGAATACCTGGTGCTTTTTTCTCGATATTTCAAAGTTGTACCTGTAATGCTTGAACGCGCCATTTGAGTCTCTATAGCTGTTAACCTCATTCACTGCCCAACCATCAAGCATTACTTTAGATTCTAGTTCTTTGGCAATCTTGGTTGCACGCGTTTTACTGATGTTGAATGACGCTGCATAATTGTCGTGGTCTAGTTCAAACAATCGATCGCCATCTATATATCGATAAAACATATCAACCTGATGCCGAATGAATGACGGATCTGTCACCAAGCTATTTAATATAGTCAGCCTTTGTTTATAGTCTTGTGAGAGGTAAAAGTCATGCAAGGCATTGGAGTGTGATTTACCTATGCTGATACTAGAGTTATTTCGTGTGATTAGCTTACACCTATTGATTTGATGTATGTACTTATTGATTGTTCTAGTTGTCTTATTAGTTAATGTATTAGATGTATTACTGTTAGACACGTGACCTCCGTTTTTCAGCTCTCAATCAAAAATTATGATTTCCTCCTGTAGATTTACAGTTTTTTATTTATAGCTTTGTAAGCGATGAATGTGCCGTTTTCCTGAGTTGAAAAACGTTTCTGTTGAAACAGATAATTCATCATTGGACTAACAATTTTATCACTGCAATAAAGGATTTTTGTTGTTAGTGATTACTAATATTTTTCTCGCCGCTACCATTTTTTAAATATCAGGACTACCATTTGGTTGCTTTTATATCCTAAATTGGATATGGTTTGAAAAACTCAGGACTACTTGTTTGGTGATTTGGATGAGCGGAAAGCGTAGTAAAAATAGTGACTACTGGTACAAGAATGGTGACAACCTTCTTAAGCATTGTGGTAAAGGTCATCGAGTATTTGTGAATAATCCTGTCGCACAGGATATTAAGAAAGAGGTACAGAGCTCTCTGGCTACCCTTAATAAGTTGAACGATTTCGAGAAAAGCAAGTACAAGGCGTTAAGCGACTACCTATTGTCCTTTGATGATGACAAATGCGAAAAAGCGGCAAAGGATGCAGCGGAGACTTTATTACCGATTTTAAAAGCTGCCTATGAAAACGAGGCGAGTTCTACACTAACGACTTTTGTTACTAAGCTTTTAAACGAATTGCGAAATCGGTTTGAGTCGAGTGATTGGGATGCATGGGTAAAGCGTGTATCACAGAAAGAAAAGGATAGTAAGAGAACTAGAGTTACCATCGAACGAGAAGTGATGGACTTTCTAGATGAAAGGCAAGCGTTTTTTGGCGAGAAAACACGTCAAAGCTTCTTAGATAAACTTGGAGACGAATACGAAATTTGTAGTGCTTCAGAAGTTCGAAAAATGAATTTCATGATCAGAAGCTTGAAAAAGTCGAGGACACACTATCGGAATATATTAAACGAGCTAGAAGAGCTCGGTATGCTGGATTCAACAACAAGGCTTCTTTTGGTAAATGGTATTAAGGTTCAAAAGGGGCAGAAATATGAGCTCGGTGAGACGACCCCGGTTGAGGATGGAAAGGATAAAATTGTTAAACAGCTCAAACCGATAGAAAACGGGGTAGACAAATCTTCTATCTCTTCTAAAAGGTTGAAAAAAAAGAAACAACAAAGCTAGTATGAGAAGGGCGGTATTGTTCAATTTCGGGTTTGTCTAGTTCAGGCTGGCGAGTAAATGTTATTGAAGTCCAGCCTGCCTACCTTATCAAGGATAGACAGGCCACAATTGAAATACCCTTCTAAAGGTTAGGAATATTTTGAGGTTAATTTGATTGAAGTATCAACTTTTCGTATCAGTCTTCTTAATGGTTCGCAGTCTACATAAGCGTTATCTAACAGTTCCTTAAGATTTTGCAGCAAGGTTATAACGCCGTCTAGTGACCTAGCTTTTAAAACAAATGAATCATTTTTAGCTATATCACCATAATAGAATAGCCCATATTTATTAGTTACTTCACGATTGTATTCAGAAAAAAACCAGTCTTCTAGTTTGCTCTTTATCGAAGACAACCGAGAGTTTACGCCATAAGGCGTGACCTGAGAACGTTGCACAGCAATTATCAATCTTGCGGCAAGGAGGTGAGATTCGATCGGCATTACAGCATTCGGGCGTCGATTATTATCTGCGGCATCCCAATATCTCATTGGCACCGTTTTACTACTTGGCTCTCGGTGAATAGTTCCTTTTGCTATGGCCCTTTTTTTGTCTTGGGGTGTGATTGCTTGAGGACTTAAAAATATGTCGTGACCAAAAGATGATTCACTGTTCCAATTTTCTGTGGTGATAGGGGAGGGTATATTGTCAATTTTTTCCATCAAGCTTGTAAAGTCATATCCAGTAGTTGCATCAGTGGCGATAAACATCTGGGATTCACCTGGATAGTACATTCCTTGCCATTTGGAAGCCTGCAAATGCCAACTATGCTTATCTGCCCATTCAGCTCTTTCGCCTGTAATCACAGGACCGAGGTATGGTTCATCTACTAAGATAAACTGACCTGAATCTGGATCTTCCCAATTTGTTGCATGGTCAGTTTGAGGTAACTTGTTATTTGGGTCTCTATTGGGGTAAGCGGCTTCGTAGTCGTTAGTAGGTTTCAAGCCGGTTGCTTCCATAAACCTTAATTCCCTCACAGCTTTGCAAATGGAATCCCTGGCTGTCTCTTGTGAGCGGATAACTTGGTCATGAACGAAATGATCTAGTGAGGCCAATCTGAACCAACTTAGCCCATTAGCTTTCTTCATGTCACTTTTTGTGGCTATTTCTAACAAAGGTTTGGGAAGTTTAATTTCAAGTACTTCCCTTCCAAACGTTCGGCTACTCTTGTCATGCCAATAAGTCGAAAAGAACAGTCGGTATTGTGACTTAGTAGCTTTTGACTCCGAAAGGGAATTTAGAGCGTGTGAATAATTTTCAAAACAAGCTTTTTGGGCAGCTTTATTTAAAGCTTCATTATGAGGTATACCATACTCTTTTTTAATTTGCTTGGCATAGCGCTTGATGCCGCCGATCGTATTCGGCTGAATATCTTTATCCAACATTTTTAATCTCCTGGCTTGTTTTGAAGCGTCGCTCGTCTACCACTGAACAAACCCGAATAAAAATATTGAGTTAGCGAGATTATAAAAAGTAGAACTTAAAAAGCTTCGCAACGACGAGCGGCAGGCTCCTACCAAGAGCAATATATTTATAGGACAAACCCCACAACATTGCAACCCATACCTTCAGCTACCCACAGTTAGATAGGAGAAAGCCTGTTGCGGAGTAAAACTGTTCCCTATAGCTTATGGAAGCAGTGAAATAAGTCACGTTAACATGCATTAACGTCACTTATTTAGAAGTGGAAACTGATTGCTTATCTATTTCTTAATTCTTTTAAATAGATTTATTAAAGGCAACGATTATATTTGTCGATAAACACTGGAACAACTGGGTGTCTTGGGCGATGTGAAGCCTACTAAAATCCGCAACCCAGTCCAAAAAGATCGGCATAACTTATGCTTTATCTTAGTCCTAGACGTATTGGTCAAATTTTACTTAATTCTGTCTAGGTTTTGCACCTTATTGATGCGTTTTCAAAGTGTTTAAGGTTCTGGTGGTGCAATGCATTGATTAAGTAGCACGCAAAGGGTAAGAGATTTGTATGCAATTATTGAGAAACTTTAAATCATTTGATTTTGGAGAAGCTACCTTCCGCTATTATGGTACGTATGGACCCGTAAATGGCCTCGTTATTCAGCTCGTACAATTGTTTGAAGGTGATTGTATTGTAAAAATAGATGAACAAGATTATATTCTGAGAAAAGGTGAAACGTCGTTAATCATAGCAAAACAAAAACTCGAATACATTTATCCTGCAGAAACAAGTCACAGAGTACGTTGGTGCAACGTTAAGTTACAAGGCCATTCTCAATTACCCTCATTAATATCATCACAATATACAATATCAACCACTGAAAAATTAGATTTTATTTTTCAGTCCGCATTAGAAGTTGAGTATACCGATTCGGTAAATGCATCGATTCTTCGGGACTCTTACGGTCAGACTTTGTTTAACGAGTTTGTGAATGAAATCGAAGAGGAAGAATTCAAGTCGCCTCTCCCTTTACCAGTAAGGGAGTGCCTTAAATATATCAACAGAAATCTAGTTTCGGATATTTCTGCTAAATCGGTGAGCGAAGATTTAAAGTATTCCTACGCATTTATGAATAGTATTTTTAAGAAAAATATAGGGTTAAGCATCGCGAAGTACATCTGGACAGAAAGAGTCAATAAGGCCTATCAACTTTTAACTGAAGAAGACTATTCAGTATTAGAAATATCAGAAATTTGCGGGTTTAAAAATCAACAACACTTTTCTAGAGCTATAAAAGAGCAATTCAAAAGAACTCCGACCGAGATAAGAAGGTTAACACGTAGATATAATTATACTCAAATTTGTAGCGAACAAACTTACAATAACGCTGCTGTATAAAGATATTTGCATGAAGCCTTTGCTCTTCTTTAGTAATGATTATGACTTCAATATGAATCTGTTAACTTTGGGTTTCGGAATATGATTCTGTCAAAAATGGCGGCAAAATAAATTAAGCCGCCTATCTTATCATAAACTTAATAATCAACGTTTCGGTGGCTATGTCTTACATGGTTGATATTCTGTAAACGTTACCATCAATGTCTTGTAAAACACTCTGATACCATCCGTAATAGGTATTGAATGGCGATTTTAGGAGTGTTGCACCGTTAGCAATGGATTTTTCAGTTAATTCGTCAACCTCTTGAATATTATTTGCTTCAAATGTAATTACGTGGTGGGTTTCCTTTACTTCATTTACCGGTTTCGGGATATCTAACAAATCGTAAGCGTCAAAACTACTAAACCCTAACTTCGATACACCAGTATCAAAGCCTATGAAATAATTTGATCTACTTTCTTCTATTTCTTTAAATCCAAAAATATCACAATAAAATTTACTAAGGCGTTCGATATCTTTCGAAAATATATTTAAATAAGACAAGGAGTTCATTTTTAATTCACTATATTATTTCAAAGATCATATGTTTTGCTATACATGTACGCAATGTGTTTACCAACGGTGGTTGGTTGATAATCTGGATTATTATCTTTTGGCATACACGTAGATACACAGGAGACTTCATAAAAATAATCAGGGTCAAAAAATGTTGGGCATGAATAACGTGACCGGCCTGAATTATTGTTCAAAACCCTATGCATATTCGAGTGATAAAGACCATTAGTTAGTACTTTGATCATTTCTCCCAAATTAACTACAAATGTACCTGGTATAGGAGGAGCCGTTAGCCAGTCTCCAGCCGCATTTTGCACTTCCAGCCCACCAATATCGTCCTGTAACAAAACTGTGAGCATTCCCCAATCTGTATGTGCACCAGCTCCTAATTGATTCTTCTCTCCATGATTTAGCTGCTCAGGATAATGTAATAACCTAGAAAAAATCATTGGTTCGTCAAGTCCTTCAGCGAAATAGTCTCGGGGTAGGTTAAGAGACAAAGCGAGTATTTCTATCAGATCTTTAGCTAAGCCTGTAACGTGATGTAAATACTCATTATATTGTTCTTTAAAACCTGTTGGGCTGTGAGGCCATTGATTAGGCCCACAGTTGGGCACTTTTTTTGAGACGTAAGGGTGCGAAGGTGACAGGTCATTTCCGATAACAAAACCTTCTTTCAGGTCTGCGGGGGAGCCTTCATCTAAAACTTGCGCAGCTATAGGTTCATACCCACGTACAATTTCCCAATTTTTGGAGTAACATTCCATTTTCACATCATCTGGTTGAGAAAAATACTTCTTTGCCAAATCGAGTTGCGCATCCATTAATGCTAATGGGACTTTATGTCCTTCCACATAGAAAAATCCAGTTTCACGAGCCGCTTTATGTAGCTCCCACGCAATTGATTTTTGCTTTTCTAAATCACTAGAATAAAAGTCACTTATGTCAATTAAAGGAATTTTATTTGGTGCTTTTGGTGGTTCGTAAATAATCATATTATTCTCCAATCTCATTAAATTTTGATGTTTTGTTCATTTTGTTAATTTTTGACATTAGATGTTCATAAGCTGTCGTCGTAGGGTATTTTGATGATTTCTCTAATCCTGGTATTGTTTCGATGACAGCATCAAAATTAGGTTGGTGAAAAAAGACTATTGATTGTCTATCGGAATTCGAGTCCTTTGTTTTAGGATTTATGACGCGATGAATATTGGAAACCCATTTACCTCCAGTCCAATAAGACATCAAGTCCCCCAGATTAACAATAAAACTATTGTCAACAATTGGCACGTCTTTCCATTCACCTAATTTGTTTTTAACTTGAAGTCCCGGCTTATTTTCTGCTTTAAGAATAGTAAGTGACCCATAATCAGTATGGGAGCCAGCTCGAATTTGAGACGGAGAATATGAGTTCTTCTGCTCTGGATAATTTGCAGCAACTAGATTTGTCATATGCTTATCAATTTTTGATGAAAACCAAAATTCGTCGACTCCTAAAGATAATGCAAACATTCTCATTATTCGTTCAGCAAGAGCTTCCATTTCTCGATAATATTCTAGTAATGCTTTTTTAAATTCAGGCAATGTATTATCGGGCCAAATATTCGGAATAAATATCTCTTGAGCCAAACCTGTTTTGAAATAATCGTCACAAGCGGGACCTAACTCCCTATTTAACGTGAAGTATTCTCGCAAGTCAGGTAAAGCCTCTTTATCGCCTAATGTAGCTCCAAGGTTTCCAGTCTCCATGCCAAAGTACCCCCGATAGTAGGATTTACTCTTAGGCGAGAATTCTTTCTTTTTATCAGTTGGGAGTGAAAAGAAGGCAGAAACCTGTTGTTGAGCTTTTTTAACTACATCTAGGTTTACACCATGGTTTGACAGTACTAAGAAACCAATGTTTGTAACAACATTTCCTATTTCCTCTGCTAACTTAAATCTTTCATTTATTTTTTCAGAATATGCATTTGAAAAGTCAATTACAGGTACATCTAAATAATCCATTTTTCCTTCCTTATTCAAAGTTGTATTTAAATTTTATTGATATATTTCGGGGCTTGTTGGGGACATGTGTCACTGAGCCAAATTCTATAAAATCAAAAGATTGAACTCTGTATTGTTCGTCCGTTAGGTTGTTTATAGAAATAGAGTATTTGTACTTTCCATCATTTCTGGTTGTTGATAGCGCAATATCAGATAAAAAATAAGAATCTGCTGTTAATAGAGGATTATTTCTAACATCGTGAAAGACGCGGTCAGTATAGCTAACGCGTAAATTGAGGTTTGTTTCCCAGTCAGAGAATAGATTCCACCAAGAGTCATATGAAATAACTACTTTCAATGGAGGCGCGAAAGGAACATCATTACCTGATAGGTTTTCGCCATTCGCACTTATAAAATCGGTATATTTCGCGTGTATAAATGATAACCCTAGGTTAATAGAGTTATAATCATTAAGATTTATATTTGCTCCTATTTCGCCTCCTTTATAAATTCCCTTACTAGCATTAGTTACTATAAAGTTCTGACCACCGAATTGATTGGATGTAACATCAAAAACGTGGATATCCCTATAATCGTAGTAGTAAAAAGCGGTATCTAAGACAACTCTTCCTGCAAACAATGATGACTTAAACCCTACTTCATAGGCCATTAAATCCTCTGGCTTGTAGCTATTAAATTCGCCAGGATCTCCGAATCCTGCTCCGGCACCACCACTCTTGTAACCATTGCTTACAGTAGAATAGAGCATTGTATTTTCAGAAATTTCTTGCTGAAGTCCAATAGTCCAGGAAATATCAGTAAAAGTCTGATCTGATATAGACCCTTCTACATCTCCGGGGGCAAAATCGAGTGCTGTAGGTCTAATACTGTAATGATCAAAGTAAACAGAATCATTTGTGTATCTAAGCCCAGATAGAAAATACAACCCTGATGTTAAAGGATATTTTAAGTTGCCGTATATGGCCTTGGATAGCTGTTTCTGATAAAACTCTTGGTCTGTTTCTAGGCCAAAGAAAACGTACTTATTGTCTGCGGACAGTTCATCAGATGATATATATAATCCGAGATCCCAATCAAACTCATCTTGTGCATTTGAAGTTATCTGAAATTCTGATGAAGCCGTTTTGAAATTAGATTTATAGTAATTATTAGAAAGCATATATGCGCCGCCATCGGCATCATACTGACTATCTCTTTTAAATCGGTCAAATGCGATAATATGTTTAACGCTGAATGCAGGAAAATCATAGTTTAATTTTCCGTAGAGGCCATATGAGTCAGAGTTTGCATCGCCGAAAAAGTCATGGTCACCAGCACTGGTATCCCCCCTCTCACCAACGCCGTCAGAATCTCGATAACCTAAGTAATCGATGCAATCAATTCTCGAACGAGGGTCACAAGTTGGCTCATAAGTTACGGGGTCTACTATACCTACATACTGAAATGTTCCGCCGTCAGCTCTACGACGCATAGAATGTATCATTAACTCGTAGTTAAATAGCGTTGACGGATTCCAATCAAGTAATAATCTCGTTGCAAGTAAATTTTCAGCGTTAAGGCTATTGTTTTTAAGTGTACCCGGAAAACCATCGCCCTTCGGTTCAGATGCCCGGCTTGAAGCCCACCCATCATCATTTACGTATTTGTAGGCAAATCGAAAGTTGGTTGTTTCTGATATAGGTCCAGTAATAGCTCCTGCACTTTTAATTTCATTGAAAGATCCAACACCTAAATCAAAATAGCCGGAGAAAGTATCTTCTGGCTTAGCGGTAACATATTTTATTAGTCCACCTGTTACATTCCGCCCATAGCGGGTACCTTGTGGGCCTTTCAATACTTCAATTCTTTCAAGATCGAAAATAGGAGCGGTATGTTGGAACGTATTTGGGAGATAAACATCGTCTATGTAAACACCTACAGTTGGATTGGTGTTTGACGCAAAATCTATACTGCCAGACCCTCTAATCCACGCTTTCGCCTGTTCAGATGAAGACACCGCTCGTATTTCTACTCCCGGAAAATATGAACTCAGATCATTAGTAGTGTCTACATCAAATGATTCAATTTTCCCCGCAGACAAAGTATCTATTGCTATTGGTACACTTAGTATAGATTCTGCTTTTCTAGTTGCTGTCACGACGATACTTTCTACCATCTCCTCAGCGTTCACTTGCTCTGGACTTAAAATGAAATTAGCCAAAAGCAGTGTTGTAAAAACTTTTAAGTTTGATTTGAATTTACTATTAGCATTTATATTTCGTTTAAAGTGATCAAATTGTCGTTCTGACTGTTCGACATATAGAATTTTCATTGATTATCCTTCCCAAGGTTGTGCCTTTAGGAAGATAATCGATGAGATCCGATATTTGCTTATCTCAAATCTCTATAATAGTTTTTGTTTAATAGATATTAAGTAAACGGAAATTATTACAGATAAGTTGTCGCGTAAGATTTTGATTTAAAATGTTTTTATTTTTTTATAATGATGAAAATAAGATAAATTAAACTGAATGAATCCTTTGAAATTAAGAGGCGTGTTTATCTTTGACTGGCGAGTTATAGTTAAATACAACCACGTTTCTTGTACTCTGCCGCCCATTCTTTAAAACGGTTTTCGTCGCGTTCAGCACTCTTAGCTCGCCTTTCTAGTGTTTTGTTCGAAACGGGCTTTGGCTTAGTTTTATCGAAAGTTACACCTGATAATTCGTCGGCAAACATTTCAGGTCTTACATGACTGTAATGTTGTTCAATCATAGCAACACTAGTACCACACTGTTTAGCAATAACGTCCATGCTTGTGCCTGCCAGCAGTTGCCATGTAATGTATGTGTGGCGTAACGAGTATAGTGTCCTTGGTACATCTGAATGCGTTTTAAGGTTGTTATTCTGAAGAACCTTTTCAAATGCCTTGCCTAACTGTGGTGTTGTTTCACCGTTAGCCAATCGGAATAATTTTTGACTTGGTGTTCTATGTGGAAACCGTTCGCGGAGTCGGGATATCGCGCCAATGACATCTTTTTTGCAGACGATTTTTCGTGTGCCAGTGTGTTTAGTTGTTTTACCTTTGCGTACGTTGATAAAGAACTGTGCTTTACTTCCTTGGGCTTTTAGTTCTATATCACCCCAGGTGATGCTTTCCATCTCTGTGCCCGGACGGATGCCGGTATTTACTGCAATCTCACAGTAATCATAAAGTAGCTCTCTGATTTGCCTTGTCTTCTCGGTGTGAGCGTAACGTTCACTTTCGTAAATACCATCAATTACAGCGTCATACTCTTCTTCTGAGAATGCGGCTCGGCGTGTTCCAGATTTACCTTTCGACGACAATACTGGCACTTGTATCGGTATCATCCACTTGTGTTCAATAGCTTCTTTAAACACTAAGTTAAGCGCAGCATTATGGGTCTTTAACGTTGATGAAGCCGGTGTTCTGCCGAATTGTTTAATACGCCACTCATCAAATTTTTTAATGGCGTCTTGGTCTATCGATGTAACGTATGTTCTGTCAAAGTAGGGGATGTGATATTTGCGGAGAGCTAGGGAGTAGTCATGACGAAATTTCTTTTCGGTATTTTTGTTCCCTTCCTGGCTCTCTATAAAGTCAATCAAGGTCTCAGGGATTCGTTCCTTGGGTTTTTCAGGAGAGGTGACATTAAGCTCTCGTTCAAGTTTTTCAATAACTCTTTCCGCTACATACCGGAATCTTTTGCTTTGAACTAGCGTATTGGTTTCGATTCGGATTTCGTGGTCGAGAAATATTCGATGTGCCATAGCGATGGCTTCGTCTTTATCTTTCTTTTTAGTTGATTTGCAGTACCACGTATTGAACAGTACAAATCGCGCATACCAACGTTCGCTGTTATCTTGTTTGAAGATGTACAGCGTGTCGTTTATGTCATGTCTAGCAATCTGTTTAGCCATGCTGCTAGTAGAACAGGTTATATGTTGATTTGCAAAGAATTTGCAAAGCTATTTTATGTTTTAATTAGGTTTTTGATTTATATCATTTTTATGGCTAAGCTGTCTATTGAAAATCCGCGTGTCCCTGGTTCGATCCCGGGTCGAGGCACCATTATTGGAACCTGATAGTTTTCTGAAAACTATCAGGTTTTTCCATTTCTGGGCCTTGTCTTTTTCTATCATTACCCCGTTTACTTCCACAAAGTGTGACGATTTTTTGTCACAATCTGATTTTGTGACAAAGGCATCATTTTTTTCTTTCACAATATTGTTTGCTTGCTGTGACAAATAACTCAGCGATGGATGTGTATATCGCTGAACCATTTCTAGTGTTTTCCAGCCACCCAATTCTTTGATAGCTAACAAGTCGGTGCCACTTTCAGCATGGCGTGATGCCCAATTATGACGTAAGTCGTGAAAACGCAGACCATCAAGACCAGCGGCTTTCGTCGTGCTAGCCCATATTCTTCTATTTAAGTCTCTAATACGCGAATTCTCCCGATTCGGAAAAACAAACTGTGATTTCCGAGATGAATTCAAAGAGGTCAGCAGATCAAACACAACGCTATTCATAGGCACGAGGATAGCTGAACCACTTTTGTGTGAATCTGCATCTACCTTCAGCGTTTGTTGTTCCAAATCGACATGAATCCATTTCAGCCCAATAATATTAGAAGCACGAAATCCGGTTGCTAAGGCAAATATGATGATGGGTTGCAGAAAGGCTGGAGCACAATCAATAAGGCGAGCAGAATCTTTCTCAGTAAGCTTGTAGAAGCTTTTTTCTCGCTCTTTGTGGGTTCTCAGATGAGGGACACGTTCAATCCACTCCAGCTCTTTATGAATGAAGTTTAACAAGCCTTTAATCTCGGCTAGATATCTATTCTTTGTTGCTAAAGTTACGTCAGTCTTCTTTACTAACGTTGTCAAAATAAGCTTAGAGTTAATTTCGGTTAATGGGATATCTGCGAGATACTGAGACCACCAAGTGAGTTTCTTCACCTTCTCATCAATGGTCTTATTTGTTTGTCTGGATTCTAGATACAGTGTTAACGCTTCATTCCAGGAGCCAACTTCTTGTGAGCTGCGCATCAGTATAGCCAACGTCTCTTCACGCAAGCGGTGTTCAAAATGTTCTGCGCGGCTTTTTACTGTCTCCTTCGTACTGCAATGAACACGTTTAACTTTGCTGGCAAATGAAACCTGAAATTTCGTAAACCAGTATTTCGAATTACCCTTTTTATAAACCATCAATATTGCTCCCATAAAATAACAACATTAATGATTTAAATGCTTATTACTAGAACTAGTTTGTTGCCGCCTTTTCGTTCACGTTCAGTGCGCCTTGGGTTATGTCTATATGACCATAAACTGTAGCAACCATCTTCGTGCTAGCTAGCCCCAAAAGCTGTCTAACCTCTTCAAATGTCCCGCCTTCAAGTAAAATCTGATATGCCCGATTATGACGAAAGTGATGGAATCTAAAGGTAGAATCGATCCGTGCCTTTTTCAAAGCGGCCTCCCATCTCGTCATATCAAACTCAATTGTTGCACCTTGATTATCCAGCGCAAACAAATTGTCATGCGTAATATTATTTTTCCTTCGATATTCTAACTGGCTTTGTATAGCGTCCTTAATGGGTTTCGTTATATGAATTGTAACAATCCTGTTTCCTTTGGCGTGAAGGGCCGGAATTTTTATGAAACTGCTATTCCTTATTGTCGAATCTTCTATATCGCTGAGCTTCATTCTCGATAAAAAAATATGCTCAAGTGCATTGCTTTTTCTTGTACCAGCATGGAACGCAAAAGTGAGTAGGTTTGTTTCAGTAGCGCATCGAGCATATTCGTCGCGGAAGTTAGTAAATTGCTCAGTAGACAATTCAATTAATTCACGTTTACCTGATTGGAAAGAGCACACCTTGATATTTTCATTTATAAGACGCTTTGCAAATAGTTCGTCATATACCGCTCTTAATTCGATTAAATACTTGTTTCTGGTGCTGTCTTGCTTACCGTTCAAAACAATTGCATCATTAATTTCTTCGACCAATTCTTGGGAAAAATTTCTGAGATCGGTGGTAGCGAACATGTAGTTGAAAAAAGCAATTTTTCTTGAACGTTGCTCAACTTGGTTAGTAGAAGACTTTTTATCTCGCACCAACCTTTCGGCCTTTCGATAAACCTCATTCCACAAATCAAAATTCTGCTCTTGAAAGTGTACGAGATAAGAGAAGTCGATATCTAGCAGAGATAACTTTGCTTTCAAACTTGCTGCCGCGAGTTTGACCGCTTCTTTGTAGTCGCTAGTGTTCAGCCTTTTTCGCAAGTTGAAGTTGTTTTCTTTAAACGGTGTTATTAGTTCGTGCGCACTCCTCACATCCATTCTTTTTTCCAAAGGATTTTTGTTATCTACGTTGACCACTTTCACTTTAAAATATTCGATGAAACTTCTCGCCAAACAATATTCTTTATCTGACAAAGTCCATTCATCTAAAAGAGGTGAAAGCTGCCCTTTATTACGTGTAAGTAAGTGATTTAAACGCGACAAAGCGCGTTCATTGTTTGTATCAATAAACTGAAATTGCTTTTCAAGTTCTGGTTGAGAAGTAGGTAGTAGAGATACTTCTTTTGGTTCAAGCGCTACTTCTGAGAACGCCGCTGCTCTATTTGAGTCGTCTATTTTGTTTTGCGGGGTATTATCAGCGGAGGAAATACAATCAACTGGCGAACTCTCAGTTACGTGATTATCACTCTCGCTTTTTTGAAGATACCCATAATTGTCGAGTGATTCGCAAAACGAAGATAAGCCACGCCAGTTAAAGAAGTATTTTTTGAGGGTCTTTGAGTATGTGTGAGGTATTAAGGCATCGTTAGCTAACGCGATGACTTCATGTTCTGAAAGTAAAAGAACTGCGCAGCCTCTTTAACAGACATAGGGCGAATCGGGCTTGCTGCGATTGTTGTCTTAGGTATTTCTTGTCGAACAGCACCAGCAGCAACACTCGGGATATACCCAAGTGTTTCCGGATTTTGAGGCTGTTGCGATTGAAACAATGTTGCTACCTAATTCATGATTTGGTAGCAGTGTAATCGATGTGGAATTTCCAAAAAAAAGTAAATTATGCTTGTTAATTTATTTTCTTACTTGCGGTGCAGCGCGAAAAAGAGCCAACTTTTCAGTTGGCTCAGTATTGCTACAGCTGTTCAATAAAACGTGAAACTGTGCAGTTAAAAAGATAGTGAAAGTGTGGTAGCAAGCCTTTTGTCATAATGTGGTGCGTCACTTCGTCCTGAAAATACTTCAATACGCCAAAATGCATTGTTACGTATACTCCAGTTAAAGTTCTAACTTCCTCAGGTAGTGTACCCATCAGCGTATGGCTTATGATGATAAACTCAGTTTGCGATACGTAATTTCGCAGGTAGTAAATGTATGAGTCATTATTCTCGTATAGTGCAATACAGTCTTCGTCATCTGAGAAAAAGTGCGTAGAACTTTCAACCACTTTCAAGTTTGTCATGTCTTATCTCCATCATTTATGTCTTATAGATAAATAAGCCACGCACACGGAAATTTTTCGTATAGACGAACTACTTAGTCATGAAACCCATTAAATTAAGGAATTTTATGACAACCAATAACACATACCTGTGCTCCGCTGTTATCTCTGACATTTTTAGCTCACTAGCTAATGCATTTCTGTTGTATAGAGATGAAATAGACGAATCACAGTACAGAAATAATCAACACATCGAAGATTCGATAATAAATGTAGTCTTGCAATATCAGGTGATTACTGAACCGTCGTATCTGCCTCTTATTCGAGAGCTAATCGTCGCAGTAGTGAGCGAGCCATTGCTATACGCAGAGTGGACAGAGGACGACTTCGAATTTTTTTCAGAACAAATGACGTTTGACTTCGACGACATAGGCGAAGATTTTCCCGACTAAGAGCTTAGTTACTTCTAAGGACAAAAAAGGAGTAACGAATATGAAAGACAATACACATAGCATCACCCGAAAATACAAAAGGCAGTCGAGATCTCCTTTTACAGGTGATGATTCAACCATTTTGCTTTTAGCTAATCTCGAAAGTGAAGGTGAGGACTTACGGCTTGGTTACCAGCGATATATTTACTTACATCGTGGCGAAACAGGTCAATGGCTGGGGATATCGCTTAGTGCTTCAATAATTGATGAATTATCTGATGGCAAAGGTAAATACCGAAATCATAGAGAAGCGTTGACTGTGCTATTGAGATACCACGAAGAGATTCGTGACTTTCTAAAACACTTTTCGGATGAAATAGAGTCAATTTTTGGTATCGACGCTGAAACGTGGATGATTGCATGTAAGGCGAGATGGAGGAAGTTGCTCAAATAGACTAATGGCCTCGGTAGAGGTCATTTTTTTGTTTAATCGTAGTAGTATATATCTAATCTTGTTTTACAGTTTTAATTAGTAGGTTTGAGCTTCTATTAACGGGCTGTTATCAAGAGTGAAGCTGACGATTTGTGAATCACCGATAGTTGCCGCTCGAGGTATGGTTATGATGTTGCTATAGAATCTTTGGCTATTTAGCATGAAGGTTTTCTGGGTAGTAATTAGATTATTAGTGTCAATAAAAGCTGTGGAATTTTAGACAAAAAGATATTTTAAAGGGACTTTAGTGTGAAATATTCAGAATTTCGAATTACAATCGATAAACCTTCACATCTTGAGCTCGAAGGCAAACTCACCCAGCAGTTTACTGCCGATTTTGACAACGGTTGTTCGTGGATGGATAGCCTTTATGCCAGTGGCGAACCCGATCTGACAGTGATAGGCTATAAAGGCTTTGCTGCCGACCTTGTACTTTTCTTAGAAAATATTGAGCCCGATCTTCGCCTCACTATAACGGATGACAGATGGGAAGAATCCTTAAATAAGGGACAGAAACTCTTTCGTCCAGCCACTAATGTTTCTCCAGGTCGCCTCTTCTCTGTGCTGATTGGACGTATGACCACCTTAAGTGAGTTGAGAAACATAGTATTGCCTGAAGAAGCACTGCACACCCTTGAAAGAGAGCTTCTTTACTATTTAGATTGTTCAAAGTCGAAGAAAGAAAACCATTTATGGCACTGGCTTATCAAGCGCAAGATTCAGATCCTCAATTTAGTAAAACACCGAAAGATACACCTTGCGACAGGTGAACTAGACTGCAAAAAGTTATTTTCTCTACTCAAAAAGGAAACGCGTTTAGAAGAGGATTTGTCTCATCTCCACTTATCCTCAATCCCTCTCTCACAGCTCAGCAGGAGATACGGCTTCTATCTGGAACAACTTTTTATTCAGCGCGAAGCCTCGCCTTCAACAACAACGTCTGCTAAAGGTATAGCTTTCGAAAATGAAGTTAACACCTTTCTACAAATACTCGGGTTCGAGACAGAGACAACACCCACCAGTGGGGACTTCGGTGTTGATCTGATTATAATCAGTCCCGAAAATGGGTGTCGTACAGCTGTGCAGTGCAAGGATATTGAAGGTGAGGTAGGCGTGAGCGCCATCCAAGAGGTATTCGCTGGAAAAATGCACTACCAATGTGAAAAAGCAATGGTTATTGGCCGAGATGGATTCGGGAAGGCCGCGCTTTCCCTAGCGGAATCAACAGATGTAGCGTGCTCTACACTCACCCAACTGCAAGCTCAAGCTAGAGAAAGCCTAACTTTTTAGTAGTTGCGACACATTCCGCAAGTTACCGCTTTCAGATACAGCACGATTTACGCGTGTTTTCAGTTGAAAAGCTCTTGCAACCGGAAAATATTATTATTGATTTGGTAAGCAGGGCATTTAGATAAATCTTAATCAAATTTAAACTTTAGTATATAGTTTAGGCGGTCGATTTAGTAGACAAGGAAAGTTGTATGGTGTTCACAAGTAATTTTGAGTTTCTTAAAGCACACGGAGTTTGGTTTTATAACCTCGCAGCAAGTGCTGAGCGTAACTTTTCTTCCGATCCTAATACAACACTTATCAAAATGCGCCAACTCGGCGAAGCCATTGCTCAGAATATTGCAGCCCGTGTGGGCGTTGAATTTGGCAAAGAGGTTACCCAACACAATTTACTTAAAGATTTAGATTACACACTTAGGTTAGAACCGAATGTAAGAGAAGCATTTTATGACCTAAAGTTTCTCGGGAATAACGCTACGCATGAGTTCGATAGTTCAACGCATCGTGACGCACTGAAAGCACTGATAATAGGTCACTCTCTTGCTAGTTGGTTCCATTCAACTTTTGGAGGCGAAAAGGCTAAAGGCTTTAAAAAGTCGAAGTTCGTAAAGCCAGAAGATCCATCTGATTATGTTCGTCAGCTTGAAGAGAAGCTGTCACAAATTACTACCGAATCTCAACGCACATCTGACCGCATAAAAGTTGCTGAAAAGCTTAGCCAAATTGAGCATGATAAAGCCGAGGCTGAACGCCTTCGTGCAGAGCGAATGGCGGAAGAGCGAGGGATATGGGAGCAGTTAGCTCATGAACAAGAAGAGGCGCTTGCCAACTATCGAGCTGAAGTTGAGCGTGAGAATAAAGACAACTTTAACCATTTCAAAGCTCAACCAAAAGAGCAGCAGGCCGCTGAGCTTCAGCGCATTGAAAAATCTCACTTTGATATGGATGAAGCGGAAACCCGTGTCATCATTGACCAGCAACTTATTGATGCAGGTTGGGAAGCTGATACAGAGAATTTGCGCTATTCCAAAGGCGCTCGCCCAGAACCCAATAAAAACCGTGCTATTGCAGAGTGGCCCACAGATTCTGGGCCAGCTGATTACGCACTTTTTATCGGCACAACGCTAGTGGCTGTTGTCGAAGCAAAGAAGAATGCCAAGAATGTGTATGGGGCTATCGACCAGGCCAAACGCTACGCAAAAGGTATTATATCGTTAACTGACGATATTGAAGTAACAGAGTACGGTGAATTCAAAGTACCGCTTACGTTCGCGACAAATGGCCGCGCGTATTTAAAACAACTTGAACAAGAAAGCGGGATCTGGTTTTTAGATGTTCGTGATACCACCAATCGCCGCAAAGCATTGAAAGGCTGGTACTCTCCTCAAGAAATCAAAACGTATTTGCGCCAAACACCTCAAAAAGCCAACTCACAACTAGATGAAATGGGCTTTGAGTACGAACTTCAGTTACGTGACTATCAGAAGCAGGCTATTCTTAGCGTAGAGCAGGCCATTAAAGATGAAAAAGAGCGTGCGCTGGTTGCCATGGCAACCGGAACGGGTAAAACGAAAACCTGTATCGCACTGGTATACCGCCTTTTAAAAGCAGAACGTTTTCGCCGAATTCTATTTTTGGTAGACCGCAGTGCTCTGGGCGTTCAGGCCACTGTCGATTTTGGTGAAGTGCGTATGGAAAACCTCAATACGTTTGCAGATACTTTTGATGTACTTGGAATGGAGCCAGAAAAAAATCCAAAACCCACGCCTGATGACGACACAAAAGTGCACGTGGCTACAGTGCAAGGTTTGGTTAAGCGTATTATGTACCCGTCAGAAGATGCGACCAAGCCAGGAGTAGGACAGTATGACTGCATTGTTGTAGATGAGTGTCACCGAGGTTACTTGTTAGATCGAGAGCTAAGTGAAACCGAAGTCAAGTTTAGAGACCAGCAAGACTACGTGTCTAAATACCGTGCTGTAATAGACTACTTCGATGCATTTAAAATTGGGTTAACAGCAACGCCAGCCATACATACCACCGATATCTTTGGCGATCCTGTATTCTCTTATAGCTATACCGAAGCAGTAATTGATGGCTACCTAGTTGACCATCTACCTCCTGTAAGAATTCACACCAAACTCAACACCGATGGTATTCACTACAATGTGAATGAGGAAGTGCAGGTTTACGACCCTCAAACTAATCAACTTGAACTCATTCACACACCCGATGAACTCGACTTTGATGTGGCACAGTTCAATAGAAAAGTAATAGCGCCAGAATTTACCAAAGCGATAGCGAAGTGGCTGATAGAAAGTGATTCAATCGACCCATACTCTCAAGAAAAAACACTCATCTTTTGTGTAACCGACAAACATGCTGATGAGATGGTAGAGGCGCTTAAAGACGCGTGTGAGTATTATCATGGAGCCGTTGACGATGACGCTATTATGAAAATAACGGGTGCATCCGATAAGCCGCTTCAGCTTATCAGGCGTTATAAGAATGACCGCCTCCCCAACATTGTAGTCACGGTAGATTTGCTGACCACTGGCGTGGATGTACCCTCTATCTGTAATCTTGTGTTCATGCGCCGCGTAAACAGTCGTATTCTTTACGAACAGATGTTAGGCCGTGCTACACGCCGCTGTGACGACATCGCTAAAGAGCGGTTTCGTATTTACGATGCCGTAGACATTTACAAGCAGCTCGAAAAAGTGAATACCATGAAACCCGTGGTCACTAACGTAGACATTACCTTTAGTAAGCTAGAAAGCGAGATTAAAGAGGGTAAAGACAGCAAACTACAGGAACTCGCGAAAGACCAATTTTTGAGTAAGCTTCAAAGTAAGAAGCGATATCTTTCAGATACTCAGCAAAGCGAATTCGAGCGCATTGTTGGAAAGCCTCCACAAGAATTTGCACAAGAGTTAAAAGCAAAGCCAGTGCAGGAAGTTGCTGACTGGTTTTTAAATAATCCAGGCTTAGGCGAGCTGCTCGATATGAAAGTAAAGGGCACGGGTGGGTTTAATCGAATCGTGGTATCTGAGTATGGAGACGAGGTGCTAGACACGTCAACCGGCTATGGAAGCGGCCAAAAACCGGAAGATTACCTCACTGCCTTTAATGACTTCGTGAATGCTAACAGCAATCGAATGGTTGCTATTCAAACAGTCATTCAACGCCCGTGGGAATTAACCCGTGAAAGCTTGAAACAATTAGCATTAGAACTTGAAAAAAACGAGTTTAGAGAAGAAGATCTCAAGGCTGCATGGAAAGAAGTGCGAAATGAAGATATCGCCGCCAGAATTATTGGTTATATTCGCCAAGCCGCAATAGGGGAAGCCCTCATCCCATACGAAGAGCGGGTAGATCGAGCATTAAATAGAATACTTGCAAGCCAGCCTTGGAAAACACCGCAGCGGGACTGGTTAAGCACCATCGCCAAACAAATGAAAGCTAACATCATCGTTGATGAAGCCAACTTGAATGAAGGTATTTTCAAGCAACGGCTAGGTGGCATCAATCGCGCCAACAAACTCTTCGACCAGCCTATAACCGATATTCTCGCCCAGTTTAATCGAGCACTGTGGGTAAACGATGATGACGGCGGCTACACAGACGATAAAGTAACTGCCTGATTTCAGGTTATGCAACGAACAAAATAAGAGACAGTAGTATGAGCACACAAGATTTAATCAGCAAGTTATGGAACCTTTGTCACGTATTGCGCGACGACGGCGTAACTTACCACGAGTACCTGAACGAACTAACCTACCTAATTTTCCTGAAAATGGTTGAAGAGACAGGACAAGATAACCTCATTCCTGAAAATTATCGCTGGAGCGATATTGAGAACTTCAACGCAGCGACACGTTTAGAAGAATACAAAAAGCTACTTATACACCTTGGTTCACATGGCTCGCTAATTACAAAAGCGATTTTTGCTGATGCAGCAACATGTATTCGTAAACCAGCAACACTGAATAAGCTGGTAACTGAAATCGACAAGCTGGACTGGTACTCAGCCAAAGTTGAAGGCCTAGGTGACATGTATGAGGGCTTGCTGGAAATCAATGCGAGTGAAAAGAAGTCGGGCGCAGGCCAATACTTCACGCCACGGGTACTTATCGATGCCATGGTGGAGCTAATGCGCCCAACGCTAGACGATGTTGTGGTAGACCCAACGGCAGGCACAGGCGGGTTTATTATCGCCGCGCATAAATATTTGGAAGAACACAACGACATCTCAAGCCTTTCGGAAACAGCGTACGATAAGTATCAGCACAAAACTTTTTTCGGCATGGAGCTAGTGCCTGATACACGCCGCCTGGCAATGATGAACCTAATGCTGCACGACTTGGCAATTGATGATGACAATGCAGGTGTACTCTATGGCGATACTTTATCAAACGAAGGTAAAGCACTACCGAAAGCCTCCCTTATTTTAGCCAATCCGCCCTTTGGCACAAAGCAGGGCGGTGGCGTACCAACACGTGACGACCTGGTACATTACACCAGTAATAAGCAGTTAGCCTTTCTTCATGCCATGTACCAAACCATGCTTAAACCTGGGGGGCGAGTAGCGGTAGTGCTTCCTGATAACGTTCTGTTCGAAGGCTCTACGGGCCGCAAGATACGTAACGATTTGATGGAAAAGTGTAACCTGCATACCATCCTTCGTTTACCGACAGGAATTTTTTACGCCGCGGGCGTAAAAACTAACGTGCTGTTTTTCGACAAGCCGAAAGATGTGAATCAAGACCAAGGCAACACCAAAAACGTGTGGGTTTACGATATGCGAGCTAACATGCCGCAGTTCGGCAAACGTACCGTGTTAACCAAAGCTCATTTTGACGAATTTTATGAGGCAGTAGGCAGCGATCTTACTCAAGTTGATGAAGCCCAGCGCCAAGCTTTTATCGACAATCATCAAAACGGCAGTGATGTGGGGGATGTTGATACATGTCGCCTGCGCAAATTCACCCGTGAAGAAATTGCAACGAAAGAAGACTCGTTAGATTTAGCTTGGATTCGTGATGATAGCGTAGAAGATGCTTCTAAGCTACCTGAGCCAGACGTGTTGATTAATGAGGCGATTGGAGAGCTAGCTGGAGCAATTACTGATTTACAGTCGATTTTGGTGGAACTTAGTGTTGTAGAAGAGAGTTTATAGATTTATGGCTTTTAGAGGGAATATCGTTGAGTTAGTTGAAAACGAGTCAGTAAATGGCGTAACTCAAATATCTGCTTCGTGGTCAAGAATACCACTGAAATCCGTAGCCAAAGTAATAAATGGTTTTGCTTTCAAGTCAAAGCAATTTAATACATCCAAAGGCACTCCATTAGTTAGGATTAGAGATGTACTAAGAGGATATACAGATACATTCTATGAAGGGGAAATTCCTGATGGCTATTGGGTCGAGCGGGATGACATATTAGTTGGTATGGATGGTGACTTTAACACATGTAGGTGGCCTTCTAATAAAGCACTTTTAAACCAGCGAGTATGCAAAATAGAAGTGTTTGATTCAGGTGTTTATGACTCTAGGTTTTTATTTTACTTGCTTCCAACTTACTTGAGGTTAATAAATGAGAATACCTCTGCAACTACTGTTAAGCATCTGTCATCAAAAACTTTAGCTGAACTACCAATACCAAACCCAAGTATTGATGAACAAAAACGCATCGCAGACAAACTCGATAGCGTGCTCGCGAAAGTCGAAGCCGCCCAGACCCGCCTCGATAAAATCCCCGCCATCTTAAAACGCTTCCGCCAGTCTGTGCTAGCTGCTGCTGCTTCGGGAGAGTTGACGAAGGAGTGGCGGGAGGAGAGGCAACTACCTTACGATTATGAACAATATAGATTTGATGAAATACTGGTAGAACTGAGAAATGGGCTTTCAGCAAAACCGAATGAAGATGGAAAAGGTACACCAATTCTGAGAATTAGCTCAGTTAGAGCAATGGAGATTGATCAGGCTGATATTAGATATTTAGAGATAGCGGACAAAGAGATTGAAAAGTATAAGTTGAAAACAGGCGATCTGCTTTTTACTAGGTACAACGGTAGTTTAGAGTTTGTTGGGGTGTGTGGTGTACTTGAAGACTTACAACATGACAACCTTGTTTATCCAGATAAATTAATCAGAGCTAGATTAAATGAAAAAGCCCTGCCTAAATTTATTGAAATACTTTTTTCTTCTCCGTACATACGCGATCAGGTTACTGGCTGTGTAAAAACCACCTCAGGTCAGAAAGGTATATCGGGTAAAGATCTAAAAGAACAATTGATAATGTTACCGAGTGTTAGTGAGCAAAATGAAATAGTTATAAGTGTTACGAAGCTTTTAGCGAGAGCTAGAAGAGTTGAGAAAAACTATACGAAAGCAAGAATTAAACTAGATTCTCTAACACAATCAATCTTGTCAAAAGCATTTAGCGGCAAACTTTCATGAAGTTGAAAAGGTTAGAGCTTATTGGGGAGTTTAAATCTATCGTTGGAACCGACGAAAAGCCTTTTTTGTATGAATTCGCAAAAACTAAGAAAACATTTAATCCACTCTGTTTGGTTGGCTTAAATGGCTCTGGGAAATCAAATTTTATAGAATTGATAGCTGATATATTTAATTACGCAGACCGTTTTTATAATCAACAATTCTTATCAAAAAAAGAATTGAATTATAACTTTTCACTGACTTACATCATTGAGTATGAGGGAGTAGAGGTTGACGTTGACTTACGTTGTAGAGAAGGTGACCTATTTCTCGAATATGATAAAACACAAGTATCAGACCCTAATCCACACGAGCTATTGCCAAGAAATATTATTGCGTATTCATCTGGGCAGAATCAGGGGCTAAGTTCAGTTTTTGCCAAAAACCAATTTCAATATTTTGATTTAATAAGACGCCAAGGCATATTTTTCAGTGAGTACACCGCAAAACGGAATCTAGCTCTGGAGAGAGCCTCTGTTGATAGCGATGCAGAAAGTGAGGAAATGTGGACTGAGCTGTCTCAATATGTAAAAGGAAAGCTTGAATCTTCGGGAGACCTGTTTCAAGTACCAAGGTTTGCTCGTGATGACGAAGAATACTATCTCCAAATACCTGATGAACCTTTGGAAGCAAAAGAAGTAAATCTGCCAATAGGACTCTTTACCGATCACTCATTGAATAATCTGATATTTATTTATTTGATGGTGTGCCAAGGTATTAATAGAAATAAGTCTGAATCCTTCAAGAAATTTGTGAAAGAAGAAGCCCAAATTTATGGAGTTAGTTGTTTTGAGATTGACTTAAGGCTAAGTGAATATAGAGACTTTGAAAAAGTAGGAAGTATAGTAGAGAGACTAGTTGAGTTAAGTGTTGATTCTCAAAAAAAATCGAAAGAAAAAGTGCCCCTCAAATTCAACTCTGAGACTCTCAATGGAAGGCTTACTTTTTATGTGAACGATGGCTTTTATGATGCTTTTAGTAGGTTGTATCTCGATGAAAGCTATTTCTTCGAGCATCTGATTACTCTGCACCATCTTGTTGCGAAAAGGTGGAGCAATGATGAAAAGCGCGCTTTAAAGTTAGATCAACATGAACGAAATGTTCCGAATCTATCTGGCGGATTAATGCCAATCAGATTTACTAATATCAAAATAAAGTATGGTGTTAACGAAATCGAAAGTACCTATGATAGGGTGAGTGACGGCGAGCACCAGCTTATTCAAGTTGTAGGGAGCTTATTAGTTTTTTCTTCCGAGCAAACACTGTTTATTTTAGATGAGCCAGAAAGTCATTTTAACCCAGAGTGGCGAACAGAATTTCTAGATCTTATCGAAAAATATGTCGACACCTCAAAGATGGAGTTGTTGATATCGACACATTCCCCTTTTCTGTTATCAGCTTGTGAATCAAACAGAGTTCTCTGTTTTAAGAAAAATGACAATCATGAGGTAGAAATCGACTCTCTTGAAATACAGACCTACGGAGCCGCTTTTGATGCGCTGCTGACGTCCGTTTTTGACATGGACGTTTTAATTTCACAAAAGCCACTCAAAGAAATTCGACGACGGCTAAAAGATTATGATGAGGGCATAACTGACGCTGCGGCTACATTAAAAGAATTAGAGAAATACGGCGAGTCTTTTGAATTGAATTATCGGATAAATAAGCTGAAGCAAGAGCTACAAAAGCAAGGAGAGCGAAATAGCTGATGTTATGGAGTGTTGAGAAACCAAAAAATTCAGGACTGTATTGGCTTGACATAGTTTACAAGAACTTTTACACGAAGCTTTTTGAAAATACTGATTTCGAGGATTGTTTTTGTAAAGAGTTTCATGATGTTCTGGCTGAAAGTGCAAAAACAAACACCATGTTTACTACTGTGTATGCTGAATATCATCGATTGGATGGTTTATTACAACAAGAAGTGCGAAGCATATTTGCTAACCACATGGATTATAAACAGTGTTTTTCTTCAACAGATATTATTATTAAAACACCAAGCGCTGGACTATCCGATTTCTGGAAAAACGTTAAGAGCTTAGCGACTTATTTGTATTCGACTACTATTGGATTAGTTTGCTTTCGTAATGCTTGTAAGGAAGAAGCTGATATAGATGTCCATTATCAAGTGTATAAAGATCTGAATGGGATTGTCTGTTGCTTTTGTGGCACTGAAGAAATGATGGAGGAGAGAGAAATTGAGCCTGAGGATGGTGCTCGTTCAACTGAAGAAAAGCAATGGCGAGCTTCTTATGACCACTACCTACCTAAGAAACTATATCCATTTCTTTCCGTTGATTTTGACAATTTAATTCCTTGTTGCCAAAAATGTAATGAAAAGGCTAAGGGGGAAGTAGATGTGTTGACTGCAAACGGTGTAAGGACATTAGCGTTTTATCCGTATGAAGATGAGCGTACAGTTGAGCTTGAGGCTTCTCTAGCTAGAATTGATGAAAAGCTCGATATGTCCGTTGATATAATAAATATTGACGATGAGTTACATATAAAGGCAATAAGTTGGAATAGGGTTTTTAAGGTCATTCCTAGAGTTAACAAAAGGTTGAAAAACTTCAACCGCTCTTGGTTAGCCCCACTTTTTAATGGTGTTACTAGGGTTGATGATATTCGAGAAGTGTTAAGGAAAGAAATCGCTCGTTGTGACAAAGTGATGAAGGATGAACGCGAAGCATTTTTCAAAAGTCTATGCTTTAGTGAAGTTGCGACAAAAACAGATGAAGAGATTCAAGCACTTATGTACACAGTTCAAGAGGTCTATTCAGGAAGAAGTTTAGGATAAAAGTAATGACTAGTCGTCCGAAAATGATTATTGATACATTAAAAGACAATAAGGGTAAAAAATTCACTGCAAGAGAGCTTGCTAAGCTTTTTGTGGAGCGCTATCCCGACGAGTTGGCTAAGAAGAGAGGCAACCCTCGATACGATTCGGATGACAAATTTATCGCACAACTTGCCGCTGAAATCGGCGGCGAAAGGACAGTGCGAGCAAAGCAACAGTGTCCGAACGTTTCAACTCGTGAGAAGCCGCGCCCTCGACTGTATTATTGGTCTGATACTCCGAATTCGAATATTGAAGACAATGGAGATCAAGACAAAGAACTAGAAAGCTTTGCACCTGGCTTTTTAGAGCATGATCTCTATCCGATGTTAATTGAGTTTTTAAACAAAGATATCGGGCTTTATTGTCAACGAATTGATGAGAGGCGTTCAGTTAATTCTCAAGGCAGTGGAGGTAATCACTGGTTGCATCCTGACATCGTAGCAATGGAGCCACTTGATCAATTGTGGAATGAGTCAGTCAGAACTTGTGTTCGACATGGTAATGATAAGTCAGTAAGACTTTGGTCATTTGAGGTTAAAAAAGAGCTGACGAAAGGTAACGTTCGTAAATGCTTTTTCCAAGCGGTATCAAATTCAAGCTGGGCTAATTATGGATATCTAGTTGCTACTTCGATGTCTACAGGTGTGGAGCCGGAGTTACAGATGCTCTGCTCATTACATGGAGTCGGTGTGCTTTTGCTTGATGTTGAAGACCTCTACAATAGCCAGATTCTTATACCTGCGAAAGAGAAGATGAACGTCGATTGGTTATCTGCAAACAGAATTGTTGCAGAAAATATCGACTTTAAAAACTACATAGAGCAGGTCGGCATATATCACCAAACTGGCAAGTTGATCGAGAGTGCCTGGAATCGATAAAGCAGATACCAAGAATTTTCATTTTCCGAACATATATTTGTTTGAGTCCACAAAAAATAATGAGGGTGCTCAACCATCACTTCGTAAAATGCCAACTAGTAGGATTCCTAGATCCTGCAACAAGATTGGATGCCATCGAAGGTTTCCAGCTGTAATTGTTACGTCGAATACAGTGAAGGGCTGGCGCTAGGTTAGCTGGCTGATATTTCAGCACGAATGCGCTGCTTGAGATATCTGATGATTGGCAGAGCAATAAAAGTGGAAAAGCAGACATTTCGATGTCTGCTTTTTTTTGTGCAAATTTCCCTCTGGCAAGCCTAGGTATCTTTAGGACTAACAGAGGATATCAACATGAAGATCACAAAAGAAATAGCTTTTAACACACTTATTAAATTCTCAAAGAATAGTATGACATTAGGATATATATTCCTCGCGTTTGCACTGTTTCCGTTTTGGCATGAGATAGTCGCTGTATTGCTCAATTGGAAGCCTGCTGCTGAAGCAGATTTTGAGTTGAATAAGTATTTTTACTACAACTGCGTGTGTATAGCTGCGTCGCTATTTTTCGCTCTGTCGGCTGCTATTGTTCTGCGGTTTATGACAGACGAATAAAGCGTTTTTACTGACGGGCATGCGTATTTCGGTGAATCCGATCGGTCGTTTCGGTTTTATCCGATCACTTTTCCTTCTTCTTTTTCGTCCTTGCCAGTTTTACCTTAAGTGATCGGATTGGTCTAGTTTTCTCATCGATTCGCCAGCCAGTTCAATTCGATGACTGTTGTGCAGTAAACGATCGAGTAACGCATCTGCCACAGTGGGGTTACTGATGAGCTTGTACCATTCGGTAACGGGTAGTTGACTCGCTATGATGGTGCTGGTGTTTTGATACCGTTCTTCCATCACATCGAGCAAGTCATTAGCCTGTCTTGCGCTCAGTTTTTCCATTCCCCAGTCGTCTAGGATGAGTAGCTTTTTCTTGGCGAGTTGTGCGAGCTGTTGTCGGTAACTG
>TARA_R110002153_G_scaffold485_4_pt1 | contig 32224 bp, 45 predicted proteins | sample TARA_R110002153 | Tara Oceans TARA_R110002153 (sample SAMEA4398193) | marine metagenome | biome: Polar Biome; feature: [SRF] surface water layer (ENVO:00010504); material: water (ENVO:00002006), including particulate matter (ENVO:01000060) such as... | depth 5 m | reverse complement strand
GGGTTCATAGTTTCGCCACTAAGGGGAAGACGTACTACACGGCTGATAAAGATTTAAGATAGAATTATGTGACTGAGTTAAGTCCTATATGAAAAAGCGCTCATCCTCACGTTTTAACCTATACATATGGTCGTATGCGTGCAGGACAGCAATAGAAAGAACACCTGTAGAGATAACAGCCTTATTCATCTTACGCACAGACCACGCGTAAGCTAAAATCAGTACGAGGATTACAGATTGGGTGAAAGTAATCTTTGGTACGACGAAACGACTTTTAACCGTTTTAACTTCGTTTGTGGGATCTGGGGTATATTTTTCCATTCGTTCGCCGTATCCCGGCATTTTTATTATATACAGAGAAATTAATGCGAGAGTTATTATTGATACCATTATTTCTCACCCTGTATGATTATCTCAAATCACCAATAGACTTATTGTACTTCCAAAAGCCAATGAGACCCCTTATCGGTATGAGAAACACGCTCATAGATATCATACTTCATAAATCCGAGTATAATACCGCACATTATTCAGGTCTTTGGCTTGTAAAGGCACGTTACAATAGAATTCTACACGAGTATGAAAAGGGTATCACTGCTGCAAATAAAAAATACTTCCATGATCTCGACCCATGGTTCGAGAAGAATGACGGTTACTATTATTATGAAGTGAAAGATTTTCCAGAAATTCAGAATATTATTGATACAATTCCGTGTGTAGATAAAGAGGGTGCTAAGTTTGCAGTTATAGAAGGACCTATGACTATAGCCCCACATCGCGCAGAGAGTAATCTTTTATTGAGATATCACCTTACGATGAAAGGTGGTGACGATTGTACACTCTACACGTCAAACGACGTACATAGACACGAATCACGAAAAGATTTTTTATTTGATCACTCCCGATTTCACAGCCTCGATAAACACGGACTTCAAACACGTGTCGTACTTATTTTAGATGTTCATAGATTTAATAATTAGACGCTAATGATCTATGTGAGTCTGGCGGATAAGGATTTGCGTTAGAAGTTTTAAACGCGTAAGCAGGTACCGAACCCTTTGGTGGTTTCTTACAGAATATCTTACAGTCACAACAATCCCTTACAGACACGAGTTGCTTTTTAGTTGCGTAACATCGTGTCGGTAACATAATATCTTTGGAGAGGTACCTAATTATCTGGTCTGTGAGTATCATCCTATTATAAAGAAATGAAATAAATAATATAAAAGAATACCGTTATATGGGAGCAGTTTGGGAAATTCTAGACTTTCTGGCTGGAGTATGGTCGGTGATAGTTTTAAGCTTAGTACTGGACAGTCTAATTCAACAATTAATAGGATGGAGATGATTTACATGTTATTAAATTTATCAATCATTCTAGTGACGTTTAAAAGTGCCTGACAGTTCAATCCCTGATCCATCTCTTTCCTTTTATTGTACATGGTTAGTGCTGAATCTGCCATATCTTGGTTGGGAATCATCATACGCACGACCATCCAGTTGGGAACGATCATGATTCGGTTTATTTGATGAATCTTTCCGCTTTTAAAATTAATAAAAAGATGGATTCCGTTATCACATGCACCGTAATACATCTCTGCGTACCGAACAGCGTCAAGAATGAATGAAGTACTACTACTTTTCTTCACCTCTACATCAGTTCCATCAGGAAGTTCAGCATCCTTATACCTCCCAAGAACAGACTCCCAACCAAGGATTTTTGACATCTCTGGTTCATAATTACATTTTTTTAAAAGAGCGTTCGAATACTCAATTTCATCTATACCCTTCATAATAGAAGTTCGTAGTTCTTCATCGCCGACCCAATCGTAGATTTCCGTATGTTTGTATGTCAGCTCCATGTTACTTAAAAAATAGATAATGTCACGGACTTAGGTTTGTTTTGGATACGCATAAAGATTTACAAAATAATCTCAGCATACAATAAATGAACTGGATCACCCCCTCTTTCGTCGCGATGTTATTCGGTAGCGCCGGATTTATATTTGTTATATTATTCTTAATCGACTACCTCACGCGACCTAAACCTGAAGAATACAGTTGCGGTAAAAAAAAGTAAATATATATATAAATGGTTCACCTCGACCGAATACACGAAGAAATACGTGTCTTAAACCTAAAAGACGAAACTCTGCTCTCGTTTCGTGTTTTTGTAAACTTTACTAACCGAATGGATCTATTTAACGGGATAGAACTGGGTGCTTTACCCGATCGCGTTAAATTGACAGATGAAGAAAAGAATGAGAGAGAATATCTCAATAAATATTTTAAAACCTTAAAAGAGTTGTTTCCAACCCTGGTGGCTAAATGGAATCGGAGGAGTGCTTAAGTCAATTAAACAATAAGATAATACTCAGTACATGATAAAACAAATTATAGAATTTTTGTCAAAAACTGAAAAGCCTTTACTAGGGCGATGGTCCTTAAAAAAGTGTAACGAAATATCAACATCCATAAATTCCGTTTACCAAAATAGGGATCACTGTGGTGACACTATATGTAAAAGTCCTAAAAAGGCGTCCGAATATACAAAATCTAAGAAGTGATGTCGACGTGTCGCGTTTGATTCTCCTCATGATCGTATTGGTCGGGGTCGTAAAATATAACATGCTTCTGTTCCGCGGGTGAAGTCTTCGCATGTCGCGGCTTATTCGACGATTCGTATGGGATTGAGGAATGATGAAGGCATATACGAACCTTTCCATCCGAATTTCGCTTATACCCAAACGTGTATTCAACCTCCGAAATCTCTCCGGTCGTGGCGCATGTAAATTCATACGTACCCATGGCGTGTGCAACGTCCGAGTGACAATCGACTTGGTGGTTCTCGAAGACGACCTTACTAAATCCCTTTTTCGCGTTAATAGCAAACCCTTGATCCTCGTTATAACCGCTAATCACAGCATCATTTCCAACGAAATACGACATAGCGTCATTCGCGGTTGGGCGAAACTGGCGCTCTACAGCCTTTGTAGGTTTGAAGAGTACGTTAGAATGACCGTATCCATATAATTCACCCGCACACTCACCCGCGAGTTTCACATAATCACCACCAGTCAGGAAAGAGTTCGAAATATCGATGATAGATTGCCCCCATAAATTTTGTGCCTCGATAACCTCACCAAAAGTTACATGTTCGGTTTTAGCAATTTCATCTATGAGTTGTACAGCCTCGTTTAATGCGGACCTCTGATTTGCCTCGGGATCGTATTGATCTGGGTCATAAAACGTGGTGTTACCGCGTTGTTGTGTCACAGGTTTCATACGAATCTTTTGATGCGAAAACCCGCGCGCGGAGTTAATCTCTGCGTCGTATTGATCGGGGTCACATATGGCGTGTATTTTTACATTTCTATGTACACGTGTAGTAAAAGGAGTTCTGATAGCAATAACGTTCATTGTAAAGTAATATGTACGCAATCTTTTAATACACATAATATTAAAGAATTAATACTCGTAAAATATAATGGATCCTTCTAAAATTCCAAAACATATAATACGTATACTCCAAGACAAGGAACTTTCTATGTCTCAGAAAATGGTCGCGTTTACGATGCTCATGCCAGCGATGCCACCCGACCCCAAAAACGACGAAGCGTGGAACGTCAACATGGGTGTTGGTAAGGATATTTTAAAGCTTGTCAATGATAATAAAATACGTGTAGGAAAATTTGATGAAAACTTTATGCTAGAGATCGTCGAGCTCTAGGACTTCTTTGCCAGGATTGGTAAATCAAAATACCGGTAGAGTCTACAATTTCTATATCCTCTTCGTGATACAGTCGCGTCCAAATGTTCTCTATACGTGCATGTAAATTATCCTTTTCAGGTTCACCCAAATTTCTATACTTTTGAGAGCTTACGGTGGCGAGTAACAGTCCTTTGTAATCTTCCAACTCGGTTATTATACCGGTAAACGAATTACCATTCGTATCATTTTTGTTATAATACGAATCCAACATCTGTAGTATGTTATGCACATCATACAAACGTTGAGGAAAGGGTGAGTTGTTGGTTGTTAAGATCATTGTTATATACAACAGTAGTTAAAGTTTTATATTCCTTTTTAATTACATGGAAGTTAGTTTAATCAAAGTGACTAATGGAATATACGATGTACATGTAATTTCAGATGACGAATATATAGGTCCCTTGATTGCAAGAGGTCATGAATGGGATGGTTGGATGCGTGGAGATATACGAAGATGTCATAAACCGGGTACAGAAATAATAGATATTGGTGCAAATATAGGGTATAATACACTCATGTTTTCTGATTACAGTCCAGTCGTATCATTTGAGCCCGTATTTCACGAAATAGTAAGTTTAAACGTAAAACATAATTCACTCAGATATCCCGTTCAAGTTATTCCTTGTGCTCTTTCAGACGAAAAATCTGTTTCTGAAATTCACATTCCATCACACGGGTGTCAATCAGAGACGCTTATAAATTATGGTGGAACGAGCTTTAATCATGACGATGATATAAAGGGTGAAGGTGTGAATGTCCCGTGTGAAAGATTGGATGATATCTACACAGGTATTCCATCCATCATAAAAATTGATGTAGAAGGGCACGAACTGCGAGTTTTAAAGGGGGCGATAGATACTATAAAGAAACATAAACCAGCTTTACTCATAGAAATACATGGATTTTCTGAAGATAATGACGTGCATACATACATAAAGTCACTCGGGTATGAAGATCCTAAGCCAAGGCCGGAAATGGTTTATTTATACGAGTTTACAAAACCTTAACATATACTGGTCGTTCGGTTTTTATAAAAAATAATCCAAGTTGTATAATTTTTTTTGTAAATTTAGATTTCACTAAAATAATACTGTGATCTATATATTTATTTGACATATCTCTATGTTTATTCAACACTGATCGTGATCGCATGACACGTTTTAGAGATACACGGTTACATTCTGTAGCATCCAATATCATTTGAAGCTTATTTTCACGCCCCGTGAGAACCCATGCATCCATGAAATGTCTATCAAGATCCATTTCATTCGTGTCGTCCGTAAGTTTTATATGAAACGGGAATACCATTTATTTACTTAAACATAATATTCTTTCTCTAATTAATGTTCCCACTCGGGGATGCAAAATACATAATCGCGGTGTGTATGGTAGGAATTGTTCGCACATTAATGGATGTTCGTGAAGATATAAATAGGTATAAAAAGAAAGATGACCATTAGAGTATATGCACGCGCGTGCTATATTTAACACCCTTCGTGATACGGGTCCGCAATATTTGGTGAATACGTATAAATGGATTAAGATGGCGGTGTGGGACGCCCCTTATACTATTTTTCTAGATGTTGATCTGGAATACACAAGACTTCGATTCGTGGAAATGAAGGAGATGTCAGAATTGGAAAATCAAGAAGATGGAGAAGTCGAAGACGAATCTGAACCGGGTCAGGTTAGATGGTACAAACGAACCCTAAGTCAGCTTCGGAAACGTGAAAATGCAACCACAATCATTAATGCCTGATTTCTACGTGAGTGTATATTCACACGAATTCGCTCTCGCGTTTTGCCAAGCGACCGCGTCCCTCTGTCCGGACATTCAACGTAAAATTTGGAGAGAGGTTCTTCATTGCCCACACGCTATAGATCCTCCACCCGCACCGAGAAAATGTCCCAACTACTACGCAGCGTCATCGACTTCATTACCCCGAAACCTTTTCAATCAAACCTAGATTTTCTTACAATTATGAAGAACTACACCGTAGTGGAAGCTACGAACGAGTGTGGTGAAAAAAGATATTTACAAATTCCAAAGCACGATCCGATGGATATCATGGAAAGGCGGGAAAACTTAAATTTTCTCTATAGAAAATGTAAAGAAATTCTTTCTTTTCTATCGAGAAAAAGAAAATACTCGTATGAATACGAAAAATTTGATAATCTTTATTTTAAGGTCGTTGATTTAAAACAAAAGATAAAAGACGCCTTAAAACAAGAAGACATAGAGGAGTCTGTTGTATACTTTTATGATTCTTTTATTAAGCTTCGTAAGGAGGCTCGAGGTTCATTCTCCTCAAGTAAAGACTTAAGTATTTTATAAACCTAAGTCAAGATAAACTTGCATGAAATTTCATGCCTTTAAGATGGATAAATTCCATAAACTTTTGGAACTCGTGGATAAGAACTCGGATAACATTCCGGAAGGAGATTACGTGAACATATGCAAACTCATCAAAGAAATACACGACAGAGTGAAACCACCATCGTTTTTACTGAACCACAACGAGCCAATGACAATGCCTCAATACGAACCTACGGGTATGGGGGAAGAAGAATTGGGATCGCTTCGTCAATTTATCGAAGAGTTGGATGCGGAATGGGCCGCCACGGACAATGAACCAGGTACAAGTAATACACAGACAGATACAGTTCACACAGAACTACCAAATGGAACGATGACTGTTGAAACACAATTCAACTTTATACCAATTATCCCACAATCGGATGAATACTACCACCCGTATTATTCAAATATGTAATTTATTCACATAATAGATCTATTTCCTTTTCAAATGTATGTGATAATAGTATAGTTTTCAAGTCTCTTGAAAATGTAATAAATAATTTTGGAATGTCACCCCATAAACGCTCGTTACTCACAAAATCGTCTACACACCCTTCTTTTAATAACGGTTCCAAAAGTGTCCAGTTTGGCTCGTTATACTTAATCTTAGTGCAACCCCTAGCAAATTTACGTGCGTATATATACCAGGCAGCTATACTTTTGTATATACGTACAGGCTTTTTACCTTGTTTTAAACATGATTTTAACGATGGAACAACAAAGGTGTGAAATTTCGTGAATCCATCCATACATATTCTTTCAAGATCATCTGTATTTGAATCACATGAGAAACGTTCTTCGATTTCATCTACATACTCATTTAAATCAAACGGAAACTTTCCATCTATAGACGGAACTATTTCCTCTTCTTGTAATTTTTTGAAATGTTCTCTATGTGTATCATTCTTCATGACTTGATCGAATGTAGTATACCCAGATAATACACCCAAATAAGCTAAAGATGTATGTCCTCCGTTTAAAATTCTAATTTTTGTTTCCTCGTACGGTTCTATATCATCGGTAATCATCACACCCACTTCCCCTAAATCTGGAAATTCTGATGCAAAGTTGCGTTCAATGACCCACTTAGAATATTCTTCTGTCTGAACAGGGTTTATTCCATATCCCGGATACATACTACCCACTTCGTCACATAGTTTCATTGTAGTTCTAGGTGTAATTCTATCGACCATACAACTCGGAAACTTAACGTTTTCACGAACCCAATCTACCATTTCGTATTGATTTGTCTGATAGAGATACGCTAAAAATTGTGTCTCTAACGCAACGCCATTCTGTCTCATATTATCACATGTCAGAATTGTGATTGGATTTTTTCTGTTTCGTAAACCACACGCCAAATATTCATATAGAGGTGAACCGGGAGAATAGCCACTCTCTGTAACTGTTATAGTTATCAAATGTACACTGGGTAAAGTGAGTAAATGCTTTGCTATAGTTCTGTTTTTTGTCCAATCTATAAAATCCAAATGTGAACGTACTAATCTATACCTCGAAGGTGTCTTGACGATGTAATCATCTATTTCCCGAAAACCCTCGTTTCGCAAATTGACCGCTACTATACCCCACCTAAGATCTCCAGTCTTCTGCATGTAATCGTCTATATACATGGCCTGATGCGCCCTGTGAAAAGCCCCGTATCCAATATGCACTATCCCCGTTTGACATTCAGATTTGTCGTATGTGGTTCGTAACATATATTGATTACTGGAGTATAATAATATTTAATTACGTTAAATTGTCTTAAAAAAAACGATCGTTATAAATAAAATGAGTCTTCACATCATCATGGGTAACATGTTTTCGGGTAAGACGTCAGAACTTATCCGGCGCCTGAAACGATTGAAAGTCATAGGTAATGAGATACTCGTGGTAAACTCCGCTAAGGATACGAGGTCAGAAGAACAGGTATTGAAGACCCATGATAACGTAAAGTTTAATTGTCACAAGGTATACGACTTGTTTGATCTTTTGTACGATAACGACGAATTTGATAAGGCTGATATAATAGCCATAGATGAGGCACAATTCTTTCCCCGTCTTCATAAGTTTGTACAGATGTGTTTACATGTAAACAAAAACCTGATTCTAACAGGGTTAGATGGTGATTGTTTTCAACGAAAATTTGGTGAACTGATCGATTGTATTCCTCTCGCATCGGAGGTCACAAAACTTTCGGCCTTATGTATGCGGTGTAAAGATGGTACACCCGGTCCATTTACTAAACGAATTGTGGATAGTAGAGTACTGGAACTCATAGGTGGAAGTGAAATGTACATGGCGGTGTGTAGAAAGCATCTTTAAAAAAAATATCTAATATCAGGATGCACGTGGTATTACAGCCCAGTCCCTCTGTAGCCCATAAACTACGTGTCATTTTACCCGACAAACGCGCTATCGATTTTGGTAAAAATGGTGAACAACACTACATAAATCACGGAAACCCAAAGTTAATGCGAGCACATCTCATTAGGAAAGGAGCTATCATTCCTAAGGAGCTGCGAATTGAAACGGACCCGTTAGAAATACATCGTGGGATGCTCAGAATAAAAAAGAGTGAAAAGGAAGATTGGGAAAATTACCTCAAAGAGGAATACTGGGAACGCTGGCTTTTATGGTCTTATCCCACATTATCAAAATCTAAAATAGCTATGACAATGGCACAAGGTATTCTCTTCATGCCTACGGCAGAAAGTTTATGGTTTTGTGAGGATAATATTACTGACCTGTAGACCCAAATCCACCCGATCCACGTTCTGTATCTTCAATAATGTTAATTTCTTCGATAGGGGGAGTTTCACAACGCTCTAGTACAAGTTGTGCAATACGATCACCCTTCTTGATTTCAAAGTCCTTCAAACCATGATTAAACAGAATGACCTTAATTTCACCGGTATAATCAGGATCAATAACTCCTGCACCCACATTAATACAGTGCTTCGCGGCTAGACCCGAGCGGGGAGCTACGCGACCGTACACACCCGGTGGAAGAACTACGGTGATACCTGTACTCACTAAAGCTCTCCCCGCCTGACACGGTACAACCGCATCTTCGGAGCTATATAAATCATATCCCACAGCACCATCAGAACCACGATTAGGAATAATAGCATCGAAACAAAGTTTCTTGACCCCAAGGGACATCTGATTATTTATACTCCCAAATCCTTAAGTTTAATTATTCTAAACCGCCGCGTAATCTGAGAACGAGATGAAGCGTTGATTCCTTTTGAATGTTATAATCAGCGAGTGTACGACCATCTTCAAGTTGTTTTCCCGCGAAAATGAGACGTTGTTGATCGGGTGGAATACCCTCCTTATCTTGAATTTTAGCTTTAATATTATCGATCGTATCCGATTGTTCAACTTCTAAAGTAATAGTCTTCCCGGTAAGTGTCTTCACGAATATTTGCATACTACTATATAATAGGATTATATCTTAAAGTAACTCATCTTAGTGTATTTGAAGTACATTAACATGAGAAGAAATGTCTGGAGTGGGGTTCGAACCCACGCGTGCATAGCACAGACGATCTTAAGTCGTCCTCCTTAGACCACTCGGACATCCAGACTTTTATGTCCAGTACGGGGATCGAACCCGTGGCCACCAGGTTAAAAGCCTGGCGCTCTACCACTGAGCTAACTGGACATATTCGTTTCTTATTTATTAGAAGATTAAAATCTTTAAGTATAATAACAATGAACAAACTTTTAATTCAAAAGGGGCCATTCATGGGGAAGGTATTTTTGAATCTTATCTTTCAATCCATGGTAGCATACACGGCTGCAAAATCGGTGAATAAACAGCACGCGATAGATTATCACGTGGCGTATATTTTAGGACCAATCGCTCTTTTCTTATTTCTCGCATTTGTGCGTGTAAGCTTTGAAGTAAAGTTTGCTATACTCACACTGATTTCTGCGTTGATGGGAATTATGATGAAAAAGCGAGATTATGGCGAAGACATCATAAAAGACGTCGTAAAAATGTTCTCGATATTTTTTGTACTCGGTTTCATAAGTGTTCAAATGGGTATGGATCTTCGGGTATTTGGATTTATATTAACACTATTGTTACTCGGGTTAATCGCATTACTCATATTTTCGGGAATTGAAAGGAAACATCTTTCGAGATATGGTGTACTATTATTTGCACTGTTTATCGTGTACGATACAAATAATATACTACAAAGGAACTACAATGGCGATTTCTTAAACGCCTCGACGGATTACTTTATGGATATTGTAAATTTATTACGATTTTATGATAATTCTGATTAAAATATCAATTTAAATATCATCGGACCGAATATGAGTAAAGCGAAAAATACACCAACCCAAATAAGTAACGTTTGTATGTCACCGAACATACTAAACGGAAAATCATCCCATGGAATCATATTTCCAAAATCAAAAGGTCCTCCTTCTTTGAATGGATTATCTCCAATCTTCCATTTATGAAGAGCCTCGCATTCACTCTGACACATATCTCCACACGCGTTAGCTTGTTCCTCGGGAATACCTTCGCTACAATACGGTTGATCCTCTTCTTCCTCTTCGCCTTCTGCAGGTCGATACTCAAGTTCCGCGTATGGAACCGCGTCGCCATCACCGTACCCAACGAATTGATCCCAATTTAAAGGTAAACATTTACCGACACACTCTTTAACCTTTTTACCGGCCTTTTTTTCAGCGTCTAATAAATATAAAGTACCCGCTAGACCACCTGCGACCGCGGCCGCGGCTCCAGCCTTTTGACCTGCAGTCATCTTCTTTTTAGGCTTAGGAGGATCTGCTTTGGTTTTGGGAGTATCCACTTTTGGTTTTTTAGCGTCCACTTTTGGAGCATCCGGTCCTTTAGGGGGTTTACCTGGAATATCCGGTCCTTTAGGTGGCTTGGGTGCACTTGGTGGTTTCATCTTGGGTGGTTTAAAACCGGGCAGTTTAGCATTGGGTAGCTTCGCCTTCGCCATTTACAATTAATAAATATTTTATTCTACTGATATGAGTTGCTGTTTTGTATCCCCCTGTTCCGCTTCACAACTCGCTCCACCATATTTCAGCTGAGAAAGTATGTTAAATTCATACGTTTCCATTCCCGTGACATACTCGTTATCGATACTATCTTTCAAATTCCATTCACCCACACAATCTTCTCTGGGACATTTACTCTCGGGACACGCAATTTCCTTCGTATCACCATCATCAAATTCACACGCAGCGCCACCCTGTAAAGGATCGCCTAATTTTTTGTACGTACCTGTTAATGTCATACCATCTGTACACGTAGACCCACCTTCACAAGTTTCATTCCATACCCATTCATGTTTACAATCTTCTGGGGGACACTTATCCTCGGGACAAGGTTGTGTTTTAATTTCGCCATCTTCAAATGGACAATACGCGCCACTACCCGAATGTTCCTTAGTTACGACATATGTCGCCGATTGTATAGCGGAATTATCACTACACATACCCGCACAGGATTCATCCCACACCCAACCACCTTCGCAATCTTCATCAATTTCTGTGGGGCGTAAAGATCGTGGACAAGATTGTTCCATTATCTGCCCTTCAGTATAATCACACTCACCACCGAATTTACCTTCTCGCACTATTTTAACGGCGCCGGTCCTTTTACTATTAACATCATACCCTTCACAATCTTCCCATTCAACCGTGTGAACGCATTTTTCGGGAGGACACATGTTATACGGACATTCAATTTCCTTAACTTTACCGGCTTCTATGTCACACTTTTCACCACCATATCTCGCAGGCTCTTCGATGACATACTGTGAAAATCGCGTGGCGTTTCTCTTTGAGCAACTTCCGATACATATCTCATCATCTACCCAATCCCCTATACAATCTTCTGGTGGACACATATCAACTGGACATGGCTTTTCCGTTGTTTCGCCATCCTTAAAATCACATTTACCAAAACCTGTAGCTGCTTTAGTTACTTTATACGTACCTACTAATTTGCTTTTTCCTGAACTACAATCTTCTGTACATTCCTCGGCCCATACCCAATCCCCCTCACAATCGTTAGCGGGATTTTGCATCTGCTGATGTACATAAAATACGGCAGCTAGGACCAGGATTAAAAGAATATACTGTAACATCTATAATAGAAAAATATTTTTATATTTGAAAGTATGGTAATACTTTGAGATATAATTTTTTTATAGGATAAGTTTCTTCTCATGCCCAACAACGATATTCGTATTAACCGTAATATCATACCCAGCTTCCTTTATGTTACGACAAAACGCGACATCTTCCGAAACCATCTCCGCGATGGAATTACCATCTTCAAGATCCAATTCAATCGGTGGATGATGGAAATATGGATACTTCAAAGATTCGAGAACTTCCTTCGTACACGCGAAAAGTCCCATACCGTTGTATGCGACCGATATATATTTCTTATTAGGATCTATACTATCTTTCGTCATAAATTCAAAATGACCATTTTTCTTAAAATATTCAGTGTTCCATTCCTGTACCGGCGAATATTGGGTTGTACCCAATCGATACATTCCCGAAACGACCGGATATTTATCCGTGTCTTCTATAATCTCCATAATCTGTTTTGGTGTAAAAATAACATCTGAATCGATTGTTAGCCACACATCGTAATCCAGTTTACCATCGAATGGTTTTTGATCTTTTCCGCGTAAAACATCGAGACCGAGCGTTTTCATTCTCGCGAACGGTACGAACGATGAATATTGGTTCACTAAAGCAATCTGATACCCTTCTTTAGTGAGAGCCAGAAGAGTTTCTGACCATACCATTAAAAAATCACCGGAATATTCTCTACCCGGGAACGCCACGATGACCTTCTTCATTGTACAATATTCTCATTTTTTCGCTTTAAATAAATTTAATAATCAATATAGTCAATAAATCAACAATAGTAAAAGCGCCGGCCATCTGAACGAGTCTGGGTCTCCACTTTGAATATATTGATATTCTACTCCACAAACCATACAAGGAAACAACTACGATAACCCATAACATAACAAGTATCCACAGGTTGCGTTTCCAAAACCCTAACGTACCGGGGTTAGGAGTTTTTTGCTTTTCAGGTTCTGGTGAAGGTCCTACATCCTCACTCGGTGAAAGAGCTGTGGCCGTGGGAGCGGGGACACCATCGAAACATTCCTTCTCTTCCTCACTCGCGACATATCGCTTTTTCTCAGCTTCCGTGCACATAGCCTCGTTTTTGCAATATCCACAAGTTTCACCACCCGGTCTACACTGACAGCACTGATCCATAGGAGCCTTTTCTCCTCCTGGAAGAGTTACATCTTCTTTAGCTGCCATGTACCCCGACTCACATTTATCAAAACTGACAGGTTTGCAACCTAATGGAGTTATGTCTATGGGATCTGACATATTACGATCAACTGCGCACTTCATCTTATTACATGTAAATATTATTTAGACAGCTGGCTATGAAAGTGTTCGCAGAAATTCTTAAGCTTAGGAAGAATTTCCTTTTGCCATCCATCCTTATCACGCTTGAGTAAATGTGTACACGTGTCACTGTTGTACTGCTCAACCAATCGGCACGATTCGATGTTCAGCATCTCCATGTACGTCTGACACTGAATCTCCTCGTACTCTCGCACGTTCTTGAAAAGACATTTTGCCCGGTTCTTAATCTCAACTAACGTAAGATCACCCATTTCGTCCTTGATGAGACGATCAATCCTACCGACAATTTCATACTCCGTCCCCTCAATAACACATACAGTATATGTGTAATACGTATCGTCCGTGATATAATCCGGGTTCAATTTTGCCGTTGTATCCTCGTGACGCGTACCGTGGTTCGTATACAAGGTCTTGCGAATGTAATCATTCGCGGCAGTCTTTTCCTTATCCGTGAGACTCGTCTTGGATATCAACTGATTGCTGACTGCTCGATACTTTTGTTCGACCGCCCCACTATCCTTTGAAACAAACTTTTGGGCATCGGCCAAAAGCTCAGAGGCTGTATTCGAAGAGTTAATCGCTTCTATAGCGATCTGTTCCTTCGTCTGACCGTCGAATGTATCGGGTGAGTACTTACACCAGAGGTTCATGACAATCTCGTCAGGTTTACAAAACCTATTTTTATCAATCATACTCGCCACCTCGGACGCCTTCAGTTTAATTTTCTTAATACCGAGAGGTTTCAAAACGCGTTTGTAATTGTGAAGTATATGGTACACTTCACCACACGCGCGTGAATCGGCGAGTGCGTTATGTGCATTTTCAAACTCTTTACCAGTCAAATCCGCGTATATGTAAATCAGTTTCCGTGGTTTGAGAAACGTCTTAAGAGTCATTTTGAGTGTGCACACGAAATTAACCTTCTTGAAAGGTTCAACGCTGAACCCCCGGCGGTAACACTCTGACATGAGAATACTCTCGTCAAACTTCGAATTATGTGCGACCAAAGTATCATAACCCTTGATTGACTCGACAAATCGATTATACACCTCTTCAAAAGGTAAACCGTGTTCCTTCGCGTGTTCCGGTGTGATTCCATGAATGTGTACCGCGTCAACGATAAAATTATCGGGGTACACGATCATATGGTCAGATTCGACTTCGTTTCCTTCAGCATCGTATTTGACATATGCGATCGATAGCATGCGGCTCATGTCAAATGAATGGACATTCTTTGGGGATGCCACGGGGTATCCCACGGGGAGACCCGTCGTCTCGGTATCCCAGGCTATGTACGCCATTAAGTTATCAACGATCAAGTTCTTTATATTCGTTGTTTATTTACGATTCAAACCCCCACATAGGTCGTTTTCATATTAAAATATTTTTTAATAATAACGATGAGCGTGAATTCCAGATATAATTCCAGATCATGTAATTATGAAGGATCTAAGCCGTACAATCAATCAAATTTAAATAACGTTCTTAAGACGACGAAATTATCTAAAACATTCGCAAAACTGATGCCGGATTTATCTGTACTGGTTCAAGCTTCGGTATATACATACTTCAAATCATATTCTAAAGAGCAGCAAGATTTAGCTCATTTTATTACAAGTCTTTATGATCAAACATCTACACAATCTCTTACGACAACATTATTTGGAGGGAAAACACCAACCGAGACTATAAATATAATAAACAAACATATAGATGTATTCAAGATTCCAGAAGGGGGTATAAAAACCAAACGTTTAGGTCCACGTGAAATTGCGAATACATTCGACTTAACCCTAGGTGGAAAAGGTAAAGAAACTACATCAGATTTTGCGTACCTCATGATGTTAGATATGCAACACGATGAAACTATTCCTAATGATATGAGTTTCGAAGAATTTTGTCGAGAACGAATTACTCTAAACGGTGTAAGTCGCCGTTCACCCGTTTCGTATTTTTTTGGTAGATCTATAGAACCTATACAAACAGATTTTAGAAGACAAATGGGGGGTATAACGAAAGGAAAAGGTGGGAAGGGTAGCGAAAAAAATATAAAAGAATCATTCGAAATGCTACACCAGAAAGGGTCAGATGAACGTACCCTAATGAACTCTAAAAATCCTAATTTTCTACAACCGAAAACTCTTTTATATTTATTATTAGACCAAGAAGACGAATCCGCAACTGGTACACGTGTCATCGAAGCACAAAATAGAGTAGTAAGCACAGTTTTTAAATCCAACGATACACCAAAAACGGTGAAAGTTGCTAGTTCTATATCACCCTTGTTCACAGTACCAAATCTCACGGATCCAGGTGCGAGTATGCTCATATTAGGTGCCAAAAAAGTTTCTCACAAACTTATGCGTAGCAATCCACGTACAGGTGGATTATTATTTAATACTTCCAAACCCACGTTTATTATAAAACACGCATACGGTACAACAAAACTTGAATATTATTACTCTACAAATCTTAAAGCGGAATTTAATAACGCAAGAAATATATCCGGAAATGGAACCGTCACCAAGGTAGAAAAACGACAATTTGGATACGGAATTCTTATCAGTAATACCGAACAAAAAAAGAAATATAACGCCAAAAATGAACCGAGTTGTAAAATTCGCATTCCGGCGGGTATAACTAAAAAAATGGCTACAAATGATACTCGCTCCACCATAAAATTAGGAAAATTTTTTGGTGATTTTTTACAGGGTCTAACAGCTTTATCTATAAACGACACAGTAAGCCCGGGAGGTACAAAACGTAAATTTGCCCTCACAACGGGCGATGCTATGTTAGGAAATATGTATTTATTTATGGGTAGAGTAACTAATAAAAAAACTAGAATGATGTTTATAATGTCTAAAGAAACAAACCTTAAATTATTTGGGTTTGATGATGTTATAACCCCCACGAATAATAATAATATAACTCAAACAGCCGCCAACAGTGAAAACGTTGCCAGTAATTATAATAGTAACGGCACCAGCCAACAATCTAAATCCCCACAAAAACAGGGTATAAAGAGAAATAGAAATAAGAATAGCGCAATAAATTCCAATAGCAACGCCATCAATTTGACAAAAAATTCCAATAGCAACGCCGTCAATGTGACAAAAAAACGAAAAATAAATAAAAATAGTGCAAAGGAATCCTCCAATAATGGTGGTGTAAAACCAATGAACGTGAACAAAACGAGAAAACCGACAACCGATAACCCGTTCACCACCGCGATATTATTAGCTCAAAAGCGAAAGAAAACTCAAGAACAGATAGCAAAAGAACGACGCGATCGTAATTTGAACAGGGGGAAGAAGGCGTTCGAGGCTGAGATGAACGCCTACATTGCGACCCCAAAGAAAAATACGATACAGCGACAAGCCGCGACATTTTTAGCTGAAAAGCGAAAACTGGCAGAGCAACAGAGACGTATGAACGCAATCAGAGCACAAAAAACGAATAAAAGCCCTCCTAAACCAACAAGATCTAATCTGATCGAAGAAATGGTACGAAATCAAAAAATTCGTAAACAAGCAAAAGCCAAAACGGCCAAGTTAACACGTAATAACCGAGTTAAGTCAGCCGTTGGATGGAGAAAGGCAAGCTACGCGAATAATAAACTTTTAGAGAATAAATACAAATCTATACCCGACGCACGAAGAAAAGCTTCTAAACAATTACGTAAAATATCAGCCGTTACACCCATGAAAACGAAGGGTGCGACACCATTTCGAGGAAGTAATGGGCAATATCTTAACAAGTACAATCCAAAGACAGCAAAAACTCATAAACAACTCGTGGCATTAATGGCTAGAGCCGAAAACAAAGCTGTAAATAAAGGAGCTTCGAGACAAAAGGTTAAATCCGTTCGCAATGCAAATTCCAGTTCTAATTCTAATTCTAATTCTAATTCTAATTCTAATTCTAATTTTAATTCAAACTCAAACTCAAACAATAATCGAAGATAAAATAAATTATTTTTTTTTATTAAAACATTCTAGTTGAAATTACCCTATAAGGATTTCAAGTGGAAAATCTTTTAACATTATTAATCCAAATCGGGGGGTTCTACATCATCGGCATTTTCATCCACGTCTTCGTCATCATCGTTGTCAACTTCTATAGCCTCATCCTCTTCAGGTGCATCATCATCTTCTTCCTCATCAGGCTCTTCTTCCACAATTTCAACAGGATCTTCTTCCACAATTTCAACAGGCTTTTTTTCTGGTTCTTCCTCTTTCTTCTTTTTCTTGGCAGGAGCCTTCTTTTTGGTTGAAGGTCTTTCAAATATATTTTGAATCATTTTTTCGTGTTTGATTTCTAACACCTTTTTACGTTCAAAAGATTTATTCATCTTATTAATGAACGCTTCCGAATATCCCATACTTTTATAAGCCGAAATCGACATTTTGTGCGGAGGTATTTTACCTTTAGAGTTGTACCTTTCCCACAATTGCGCAACATGACTGAAAAGTTTAATACGCACCTTACCAGATTTCAACACGTTTAATTTAACCACGACATTATCAGGATATTCAAAATGCCGCTCTACCACCTTAACAGGTGGATGTAGGTATACGAGTTCCACTACTTCAGGTTTTTTAAACTCGAGTCCGTAATATTCATAATTTCTTTTTATGAGTTTTAGATACAGTTCAGAATTCTGAACCGAGAAAACTTTTGAGGGTTCTTCTCGCTCTTCTCGGGGTATGATTTTTAATATGCGACGTACATCATCTTTAGTAGGACGTACTAAAGATGCGGTGTGTATTTTTTGACGCGGGGCAGGGCGCCTATACATTACTTATATAGTATATTTATTCTTTATTACAACTTAGGTCTAGTTCACATTCTATGATATGGTGCGCCTGAAAATTCTGAAGAGATTCAAAAGGTCCCCATATTTCTATAACTTTACGCTTCTTGTCGTACCAAAGATACGATAAATCCAAATACTTCGTCAACCAATAAAATTTCTTACCACCTTTACCGATAAACTTGAAAATATCATCCTCTGAATAGGCTGATGCATCGAACTGACTGTAATGTGTATTTGGCGGTGTATATGGTGCCATCTTACGTTTCAAACGTGTATCACTTTTAAGTATGTTTATTAACGACCGCAGCCACATCCTGCCATCATATATTTTTCTTTCTTCTTATCGGGGGTCGTATATTTCATCAACATGAATAATACGAATACCATAACAGCCGCGGGATACATTATATCGTTACTGAGAATCTTCATTTATTATACCACGATATTTTTATATACCGATAGTGCCAAGGGGTTTATCGTATTGTCCGTAATCTGGTGTAGTTGGTGCTCTATCCAATATTTCGTCACCACCTTTTTGAAAAATACATAAATCGTCCATTGTTACCTTTTCACCCGGAACTATATATCCTTTAATTTCGTCGTAAAAATCACCTGTAGTTACTTCATGCGACTTGACACATTCCCGCTCTTTAACATCAAATGATCTGCAATAGTCCCGCCACTCTGATACAGTATCTGTACCGTATTTCGTATCACTAAAATACTTAGTATTTATATCACACTTTCCAGGTCCGAAATAATCTTTACACGCATCACCCATCGCAAATGTTTCGACACGAACAAAACTGTAGAGTAATAAAACGAGTAGTATGAAGAGTACTATAGATAGTTTTAATGAAGGAGTGACTCTTAACCTCATATATTTTACACAAATATTTTATTAATAATCATCATCTAAGGAAACTTCCGATCCACTGTCGTCTGAAGAGTCGGATCCCTCGTCGTCCGTGTCAAAATCATAATCATAATCAGATTCATCTAGAGCTTCGTATATATTTTCACCCACTTTGTTATATTTCCCCGTATCTTCCAGACATGTGGTATCATAAAACACACATATACACTCCTTTGGAACTTCTATACAAAATGAGGAAAACTTATACTGATTGTAGTTAACGTGTTCGAGTGTTCGTATAACATAACAATCGTCGACATCTTCGACTATCTGAACCATCTCCTGTGTTTCATCGTCATATTCTATGTCTACGATTTGTCCCTCCATAGCGTAATCACAACGCTTTTCTTAAACCCTCATAATAGTGTCCATATTCATTGATAAACGTACACACTTCCATCATCTTTAAAACATATAAAATTGTGACGTAAACTAACGATACGTAGGGAATATAGAGACAACACCCTAAATTCATACAGATTCCTCACCTAAAATCTTAAAGTATATAAATGGATATCAATAGAACTGTCAATGAGAATGACGCGGTTATGTTTGATATAGACGATACACTCATTTCATCCAGGGATAAAAAAGTGATCGAACCTGTGTATAATGTCTACAAATCCGTAAAAGAAAAGGGGTATAAAATCGTCATCATCACAGCCAGACCGGGATTTCAAGAAAATATAGAATGGACAGAACGACAACTCAAAGAAATAAACGTTCAATACGATGTACTCGTTTTCACACCACCAGAAAATAAGGGGAAATTCAAGCGCAACTCCAATTATAATTATATACTTTCAGTCGGAGACATGGATACAGATTTAACAGATAGCGTATACTCCATCAAGATTTCCATGTAATGTCACAGATATGACACGTCACGAACACGGTCATAGGTTCATCAGCGCTTCGCGTTTGCATTTCATAGTAGGTGGTCTTATACTCTCTACATTTAGCACACTTAAATAAACCTTTGTAGTCCTTTTCATTGACGATGCTAACTTCCTTTTTCATAGCTCTTTCGATAGACGCTTGAAGTCTTTTGTCATAGGGGCCCCCGGGCCACATGTGATTCGGTTGCATGTCAAATACCATGGATGTCTTCAATTCTTTGTTTAAAAGTTTCTTCTTCAGATCAGGTGAAGATTGCAAACATTTTTTCAACTCAAGGAATTTTTGTTTATATCTTTCGGTATGTTTCCTGTTATCAAAAGCCGGTACCTGTCTCATCTTCAAACTCTTATTTATAGCCCAATTATTTGTCCCAATTTCTAGGTTTCGTGGAATGGTATCGTCTTCCTCCAAACTAAGAAGTTCAGCGTATTGTGAAACAACATACTTCCGAAGTTCCATATCTATAATATTTGATTAAATTAATATCGACTTAGGTGCGGCATAGCAACTTTGGCGCAATCACCAAAAGATTCAGGTGAGCATGTGTTAAAAATGTCAGGCTTCGCATGCCCAGACTGCGCGCCACGCTGTTGCTTCTCTTCCTTACGAGAACCCCAGTCGGTAGACAGAAAGTCGCGGCGAGTTAAGAACTCTGGAGAGTACAGATCAAACTTGGTGGCTAGCATTATAACTATAACTATAGCGATAAATAAACGTAACGTGTGTTTCATATATTAATACCAACTTTTTTTTATAGATCTACATAAATGACGATCGCTGTATTAATACACGAAGAAGAGGATAAACTGGAAGAAATAAACCTAGATATAGACCCTGTAAAAAACGAAATATATAAAATCCTATCTGGACGAGCTACATTCATAGGTCAATGGCCTGATATAGATGTTGTTATATTAAAAAGTGTACAAGCTAAAAAATTGAACGAAAATACACTTCCACCACCGTTTCACGGGGAAGAAGTCTACGGAAAAATACTATTAGTACGCATGGACAAAAACTCGGAACCAAAAGATTTTACCCTACAAGAGTTTACTTCTTTGGAATAAAAGCATCGTTGCTCAATACAGCATTTGTATATTTCATACATAATTGAAAGTGTACATACGCCCAATCCATTGGGTTGTCAATACTAGGCTTTCCGGGAAGTGGGTTATTTTTTACAACTTGTATAATATCAATTTTTTCACCGCCGATGGTTTTAGCCATCGTTTGTCCCACTTCCTTCAGCCATAAAACGTGGCCCTCGTTGTTACAATCAAAACTTCTTACGAAGTGTGCCATTTGTAATATAATTTACATATTCTTTAAACTGTAATCTAAATGCTCTCTGTACATGAAATCGTCGGCTTCGCCATCCATGTCCTGACCACTCAGGGATATAGACATGAGATCTTCGTACCCAAACGTATGACAATAGAAATATGAAATTCCAGTCATGATAGACAATTTATCTATATCAGTCAACACCTTTTCTTTGATCTCCAAAAGATCTCTGTAATCGTCGGACGACATCGTTTCTTTATTATCACGAACGTGTAACTCTACATGAGGTGTAGATAAATTTACGGTCGGCCACATACCAAAACGAGATTTATGTTCGCAAAGATACGTGGTGTACGTTTTCGCTATACCCCTCTCTTTGAAACATATAAATCTTGGGTTAGCGTTACTGTCCAAAATTGTAGCTAAACCTCCATTTTTTATACCAACAAAATGGAATTCCATATTTATTATTGTATATAAGGATTAAAACCTTAAGTATTGTATATGCAGTTTCCGAAAACGCATGGACAATGTGTCTATGTTCGTCACATTCAAGCAAATAAACCTATATTAATCGCAACTGGACCGGCTGGTTCCGGGAAAACTTTACTCGTATGTCAAGAAGCTGTTAGAATGATTCGATCTCGACAGGTGGGTAAAATCATATTCACGAGACCGATCGTCGCCGCGGATGAAGATATGGGATATTTGCCAGGTGAAATGGAACGTAAAATGGAACCATGGGCTAAACCCATGATGGAAATCATGGAAAATTACCTCACACATAACCAAATTAACGCGCGCACCTACATAGAACCGTTAGGCTTTATGAGAGGAAGAACGTTTACCAACTCATTTATCATAGCCGACGAAATGCAGAATAGTACCCCGAACCAGATGAAGATGCTACTCACGCGCGTAGGAGAAAACACAAAGCTCGTGGTCACCGGTGATACGTCTCAGAGTGATCTCGGACAAGAAAACGGTCTCATGGACATCATCAATAAAATAAACGGACTTGAGTACGACTACGTGAGTCATGTAGAGATGGAAAATGAAGATGTGATGCGTCACCCAGCTGTGTCAGAGATACTATCGGTGTATAATAAATGATACACGAACTCGTAGCGACGGGTATCACTTCCGAGTACCACGCTTTTTTTTAGTCGTAGTAGCACCCATTGTCATCGTAAGTTTTGGTGGTGTTTTTGTATTTTTTTTAGTTACACGTTTATTCGTCACCGTTCCGATCAAGGTTGGATTATTTAGAAAAGCTGAACGACCAGCTATATTGAGATTCCCACCGGCAAATATCCGTATATTCACACTTTCGTTTAACAGCCCGAGAATTGCGTCTGCGAAGTCTAAGTGAAATGTTGTACAAACACCCCGAGTGTTATTCGCTTGTAAATTGGGGCCATTATAATACCTCGCATTGATGCCATTGAACACGTTCCCAAAAAACCTTTTCATATTTGGCAATATCCGGTTTCGAAATATACTCCCATACCCGTTCCTCTCCATGGCACGGTTTCCATGTGGGTCAAATACCCATATACGCGGTTCTGGTCCACTCGTATCCATTAAGACGTTCACCGCGTGTCCTCGATTTGGGTTGGCACGTTTAGTTATGCTAATTAGAAAAAAATGAATACTTCCCGTCGGTGCATTGAGTCTGGGAATAATTGATCCATTATTCTTAAATTCCAATGGGGGTCTCCCATTCAATAACTGCGCTGATGTATTCACTACAATTCCACGGTTTATACTGTCGCTATATTCTAAAAACTTTACATTTATTCGCTTCCCGTTATGGCGCACGTTTCTCAAACGCACGTTCAATTCCTCAATGTATCTAACATACCCCGATCTCGTACACGCCATACCCACACCAGGTGGTAGAGGTGGTAATGTTCTTACAACCTTGGAAGTTTTGACCGTTTTTAGAGGACCTGGACTGAAGTTTATATTTGATTGTTTATTTGTAGTCTTACGCTTAGTACTCATCTGAGATATATGCAGAAAATTATCGCGTCTGCAATAATTACTTTTTGTCCTTATTCGGACGAATGGCCCACTTATTATCTTTGTTAAACTTCTCATAATCAATCTCCACAATCTTAAAATGTTCCATTATGAACTTTTTTAGAGGGTGCATTTCTTCCTCGTTTGGTGGGCGACGCCTCCCCTCACCTGGAGCTTCAGCTGGTTCTACAAAATCATTCTTCTTGGCTTGGACACGGACATTGGGTCGTACGATATTAGGCTTTAGTGTAAACATTTTACTATGGACAGATATTATCTTTAGAAATGAATAATACCACCCGCGGATAACACGGTCTTTGTCGCACCCAAAATAACGAGACCCACGGCGATCTCAGGGTATTCCATCTTCAAAAGGCGACCAGCGATCGTCATGGGTAATACCCACGATGCCAGTTGAAAGACGGCGTAATTTGCGAGATCTGGATCGGGTAGAGTGGCTTGAACAGGCTTCGAACGAATCGGGTGTCGAATAATAGTCTTTCTCTTCGGAAGTGTAACATTTGGGAATTGTTTGGTTATAGGCTGAGCGATTGTCAACATTCTACATTTTTCGCGCATTTTTTCTTTAACACCGTAAAATCAAAAAGTGAACCTAAGTCGATCACCGTGATTGCATTTTTCATACAACCATGCCTTCCTCTTCCACCATGAAGTCTTCTTCCATCGCCGACTACATTCTCAAGCTCGAGAAGCTCAACGACGAGTCCCGACTCAAGATTGACCAACTCAAGACCATGTTCATTGACGCACATAACGAGAAGGTCGCTGCACTCAAGGAACTGAATTCTCTCTACGATTCAACCGCACGTGTCACGGATAAGACTGTCGAGGTTGTTAACGAGAACAACGTTGATCTCGCGAACTATCTTGATCTTCTCAGCGTGAAAGAGGCGAATCACTACAAGAGTGTCGCCTACCGCCGCGCCGCAGATGTTGTCGCTGATCTACCCCACGAGGTTCTCAGTGGTGAAGATCTCCTCGACTTGAAGGGTATCGGTAAGGGTATTGTTTCTAAGATCAATGAGTTCATCGAGAGCCAAGATCCAGATTACTACGTCTCCGACGACGAGGAATACGAATCTGACGACGAGTCACTCGTTTCCGATGATGAGGAGAAGTTCCAATCTCCAAACAAGGACATCTACGATATGCTCATCGAGTACGCAGATAACGAACCTAACCGCAACAAGGCCCTCGTTTACGAGCGCGCCGCCGATGGTGTCCACGATCTCACGTATCGCGTGACCAATGGCGCCGCCCTAGCCGACGGACCTCAAAAGGTTTTCGGTGTCGGTAAGAAGTGTGCTCAACTGATTGACACGTATCTCAAGTGTACCCATAAGAACAACGAGAAGCTCGCCAAGTGCTTTATTAAGCTAAGCAACTCCGCGAATAACGAGTTCAAGGCTTCCGCCTATGAGAACGCAGCCGATAAGCTTCTTAAGTTGCACAGCGTTGTCACGTGTGGTAAGGATGTCAAGAACCTTAAGGGCTTCGGCAAATCTATCTGTTCCAAGATCGACGAGTACGTAGCTGCTGGAAAGTGCTAATCATCACCAAGAAGGGAGTCACGAGTTTAAATGAAGTAGATGTATAGAATTCACATTTTTTTAATTATTACATTATCTATAAACTAAGAACGCACATTAATTTCTCCATGTTGATCGGTTGAATCATCGTCGTTGTCACTCTTTACCGGTAACTTTGTATAAATTTTACTAGCATCGTCCAACATCATCTCTTTTACCGTATCGTATAACACGGATATGAGCGCAAACTTATACGCCAAAAACCCAACAAATGTAGCCCCGTAATCGAAATCAAACGCGAACGGGGCATTATTCCACATCGTTTCAAAAATAGCCGTAGATATAGGTACGAATATCTGTTTCTGAACCGATGATTTTTCGATACTATCGACGTGTTGTGACAACAAATCCATGTATACATACGATGCCACAGATCCTATGGTGGAAGAGACTCCTTTTTCGGCACCTTGTGTGATGAAATATGAAAGTGAAATCGCGGAACCGTACCCGAAGGTTGATTTCTTAAGTCGCGTTTTCAACTTATCATAGTCATTAGTGTTAGGAACTGAAAAAGCGTGTACACGAAGAGGTGTGAGAACGCTCATTTTATATTATTACTTTTTATTCTTTAATCTGGATTTCATCGGCGTTGTTGATATATCGTCTTATTATCGGTAAAATCTTTCCAATTATAATCGGAATCAGTCATAGTACCATCCTCAAAACATTCTTTACTCCAGATGTATTGGTATTGCCGAATAACCTCGTCGGTTTGAGAAATTTGCGACAAAAATTTGGTTCCATCGCTAGTACTGTCACGGTCGGTTCTACGTTCTTCACGGGTTCCGAGGCGCTTCAATGAGACTTTATCAGGTGGGTCGGGGCCGTTCTCGTTTATAGTAAAAGTCTTCCAAAACATCCAGGCATCATCATAGCAAAGATCTTGGTGTTTTGCCCGACTGTGGTCATAATACGCTTTAGGGTTCGGGTTCCATCTCTTAACCGGCCATCTATTACACTTTCCACCGCTTATAGGAACCCAATCTGGCTCAATAAAACAACATGGCTCTGTATACGTGTCGGCGAAATCATTATCGTCGTTTTCTCGTATTTCATCCACCACTTCAGCTTTACATATTTCAGGATTATATACAGTTCTCCCGAACTTCACTTCACCACCAGGGCCACACTTCTTGATGTTTTCTTCTTTAAAGTTATCCAATTTTTCTTGAGTGAATTTCCCGTTATCCACACCATGTTTCAAGATATATTTAAGATAAGGCATTTTATCTACACCGTATTCTTTCTCCCCTTCTTCGGTAACTTCTTCAAAATCCGAAACATAACAACAATCAACTTCTCTTGACGTAGGTTGAGTAAGAAGAAACGCCTTACCTTCGCTATCACACAAATTCCTATTCAACAGTGTACGTTTTTCGGTTCGCATACCGTCGGGTTTACAGTAATTTTGGGTTTCATCCGCTGTCTGTATACTTTTATCAGCTTCCCAATTTGACGTAAATCCACAACAATCGACATTCTTCTCCGTATTTATACCATCCACATCACCATCATCATCAATACACGTGTCTATATTTAAAATGGTTCGAATAAGTTTTTGTTTTCCGTCGACACATTCCCCGCTTGGTGACCACTTTCCTTTATAACAACAATTATCCATCTTTTTAGTAGCATTTTCAGGATCATCCACATCATCATTTCTACACGTATCAAAAAGTTCTATATCACGCTTCACTCGAATTTGTCCGTTCGGATTACATACACCATTATTGAACGTTGGATCTGGGAGCCATGGCCCCCTCTTACATCCCGGAACTTCACGTGTAGGTTTCGTATCAAAAGGGCACGTTTCCTCATTTTTCAAAGTACGCCCCTGTTTCTGTACACCTGATTCTTCATCACCAGGGCCGTCATTTTCCCACGGTCCTATGTAACAGCAATCGATCGTTTGTGACGTCGCAGCACCCGCATCCTCTTCGCGGCATATATCCGCGTTCTCTATAGTTCTTTTCTGTTTGATTTTACCTTGAGAGAAATCACACGTTCCATCATCTTTCCAATCGTCTCTGTAACAACAAGGCACTTCTCGAACATCTTCATATTCGTCTCCGGTGCACAAATTCCGGTTAAGGTGTGCACGTTGCTGCATCTGCATACCAGTGGGTTTACAAAAACCATCATTAGCCCATTCTAAAGGTAAACAACATTTCTCGGTTTTCATAAGGCTGGTATCCTCACATAGTTGACTATTAGTGATAGTTCTGGTGTAGTTCTGGTTTCCATCGACACATTCACCATCAAATTCCCATTCACCGTACGAGCAACAATCTATTTCACGAGTAGTTGTGGTATCGACACATAAGTCCGGATTAAATATCTGTCTGTTCTGCTTTTGTACCCCATCAACACATTCACCATCGTTTTCCCATTCACCGTATGAGCAACAGTCTACCATTTGTTCTTTCTCCGGTTCGACGTCACATAGATCCTCGTTAAGAATACCTCGAATCTGTTTTTGTTGCCCATCACCACAGTCACCTTCGTTTTTCCACGGTTGTTCGAAACAGCAGTCTACATTCTCGTACGCGGGGACGAAATCGCCGGTTTCTTCGTCAACCTTAAAACCTGTATACATAGACCGCAATCCTCCTGGTTTACACATCTCTTCGAGCTCCCTCCATTTAGAAAGTTGTTCTTGGGTAGGCGGTGGAACCGTCTCGGTATCAGGTTCCTCTGGGCTGGGAGCTATACGAGATTCCTGGTCTGGAGGAGTTTCATCACCGTAGCCTACCGAACCATCTTCTTCTGATGTATCCTTAAGACTTTCCATAAAATTATCAAACGTACCATGTTTCTGTTTGATATACACACTCGCTAGATACATCAATCCACCGATGATGAGGAAAAATACCAGCATCGGTGTCTTGTATTGTGGGTAGAAAAAAACTCACGCGTATAAATGTAAATTACACGAATAATCAACTCTATCTTCAACCGTAGGATTAACCCTCGGATCACAATTTACCGTCGTTCGCCTATACCGTTTCCCCGGACCGTAATCTACACAATATTCCTTTTCCCACGGAGTTGCATAACAACAATCAGCTTCTTGGGTCGTTTCATACTTTACGTCACATGTTTCAGGATTTAACACTTCCCGAATTTCTGTGCGTTTACCGTTAGGTTTACAATATTCACCACCTTCAATGGACGTATCCGTTTTTTCAATGGACGTATCCGCTTCCCATGGTTTCACTGTACAACATTTATCCACGCGTCTCGTATCGACTCCGTATTCATCACCATCTCCACTACATAATTCAGCGTTCGCTACCCTTCTTACCATAAGTTGTTCACCTTCTACACAGTCTCCACTCTTTTCCCACTCCGATTTATAACAACACGGATCCTCCCGTTTTCTCGATTGATTTATTTCTCTCACAGAACATAATTTCCTGTTTATAACTTCACGATTTTGAGTTTGCAAACCGTTTAGTTTACAAACGCCATCCGTAGTCCAATCCATAATTTGACAACAATCTTCTAATTTTTCACTGTCCACACCCGCTTCACATAACTGTTCGTTAACGACTTCATCACTCGTAAACTTTTGTTTTCCAGTTTCAAATTCTCCGCATACCCCCTCACGTTCCCATGATTTAATGTAACAACAATCCTCAATTTTACTCATACTATTTTCGGGGGCTGCGGGGTCGTTATTTTGGCACATATCTAACATATCGATTTCACGTAAAACCTTAATTCTACCGTCAAAACTACACTTCCCAGCGTTCCACGAAGGATCGGGAGTCCATGGACCCCTTTTACAACACGGTATTTCTTGTGTCGCGGACACATCACTAGCACACGCTTCCTCGTTTTTCAAAGTACGCGTCTGTTTTTGTATTCCACTTATTTCATCACACACACCATCATTTTGCCATTCACCTATTTCGCAGCATTCAATTCTTCTCGACACAGATGAATCACCCTCTTGTTGACATATAGCCTCGTTTACGTTTATCCGGCTTTGAGAAATTGTACCGGTCGTCGTATCACATTCTCCTTCATTTTCCCATTTACCTCTAAAACAACATGGTACTTCGCGAATATCATCGTAGTCTTCACCGGTACACAATCCCCTGTTTAAGTGCCCCCTAGTCTGTTGCTTCGTACCGTCAGATCTACAATTTGCGCTATCCCCCCATTCCATGGGAAAACAACATTGCTCCGTTTTGGTTATGTTTCGGCCACCTTCACATAAATAACTGTTAAGTATATTTCTGGAATATTTCTGTTCGCCATCATCACAATCACCATCCTTTTTCCATTCACTCTTGTAACAACACGGTATTTCACGTTCTTTAATCGTATCGGCGCATAGTTCTTCATTAAAAATTTTCCGAACCTGTTTTTGTACACCGTCTACACACTCACCCATATCTTTCCATTCATCGTACGAACAACAATCTAAATACTGTTCCTTCTCTGGTTCAACCTCACATAGATCTTCGTTGAGTATACCCCGAACCTCCTTTTGTAGTCCATTCATACACGCACCTTCTTTTACCCACTCTTTTTCGAAACAACACCGTTCACTTTCATATTCGGGGCTAAATTCACTGGTTTCTTCGTCGACACTGAAGCGAGCATACACAGATCTAGTTCCATCCGATGTACACGCGGTATCATCTTCTTTCCATCTATTAATCTGGTCCTGTGTAGGTTCCGATGTTAGGTTCTTTTCTTGTGAGGAAGATGATGACGAGTACACAACCTTCTGTTCTTCTTGTGTACTAGGTTTCCTGAGAAACACAGTGGCCAAAAATAACATTCCACCGATGATGAGAAGATAGATCAGCATCGGTGTCTTGTATTGTAATTAGAAAAAATTTCAAAATTCCCCGTTTGCCGCTGTGTCCGATATATAATAGTTGCCTACCCATCCCATGAACCCATGTGAGACTTTCATCGCCAGTAATTCGTCCGAGGATGAATGACCCAATCGGGAGTCTCGTATGCAGGTTTTTGAATATTAACTGTAACTTTCGGTTTATATTTGGAAACCCCAGGCGATTTCATCTTAAACAATTCCCTGCCGGCACTATCATATAAATACATTGTCGCCCATGCATCAGTGCTCCCTGCCCTGACGCTCCCGGATATCGCTTTTACACTTACATCAGACTGAAAGGTGTGTGTTTTTGTCTCGCCACTGTAAGCATAGACTTCCTTCTGGTCGCCTGATTTAAGAGTAACTGTCATCCCCCCCCCTCCTCTGCTACCCGCTCCTACCGCAACCATACTACGGACTCCATGAATCATGTCACAGACAGTATTAGTCACATACCGAAAACGGTCTGGACTCGGAGTTCCACAATTCTTGACTGTTCGTGTCTGTTTTTCTTGTCCATTTTTCCCATCTAAGTTACAAACACCGGAACTATAACCAGATAGATAACATATCTTCTTTTCATATTGTGTATTATTTACATTGGAAGGGCAATTATAAACATCACGAACTTCTTTTACTCTACCCAATTGACCATCTAAATTATTACCTTCGGTTTTCCACTGACCTATATCACAACAATCTGTATTCCGTTCCGAAGATCCATCGTCCATAGGATCCAAATCACACATATCAGAATTTTCGATCATACGAACTTCTCGTTGTTTTCCATTTTCATAAAAGCCACATCCCTGAGAATCTTTCCATTCGGTTACGTAACAACACCTTTCTCTCCTTTGCAAAGGTTCCAATCTTAAATAATCATACTCACCAGTACATTTATGGCTATTTATAAGTTCTCTTGTTTGCTTTTGTGTACCATCCCATCTACATTCACCTTCATTTTCCCATTCAGTTAATAGACAACAATCTTCCATAAACTCCGTTTCGAGACCAAATTCGTCCCCGTCATCTCCACACATTTCAGGGTTCGTGATAGTTCTCGTATACTTTTGCTTAGCAAACTCGTAATCACCACAAAACCCATCTTTCTCCCATTCGCTCTTATGGCAACAATCCCGAGTCTCAGTTAAAGCGTTTTCGGGGTCACCCGCATCATTATTTCTACAGGTATCGAAAAGTTCGATCTCGCGTAACACCCTTATTTTACCATCGAAGTTACATACGCCACCGTTCCACGCAGGGTCTGCATTCCAAGGTCCACGTTTGCAACAGGGTACTTCTTGTGTCGTTTTTTCGTTTGGAGGGCACGTTTCCGCCATCTCAAATGTTCGTATTTGTTTCTGAACACCGTTCACTTCGTCACAATCACCGTCATTTTTCCATTCGCTGATTTTGCAACAATCGAGTGTTCGCGTCGTAGATGGATCGCCTTCAGCCCTACATATTTCATCGTTCACGTTGATTCGTTTCTGCTGAATCTTACCTTCTTTATAGTCACATTCCCGAACAGTTTCCCATGGCCCCCTGTAACAACATGCAAGTTCTTGAACATCTTCGTAATCGTCTCCGGTACACAATTCCCTGTTTATATGTGCACGTACCTGTTTCTGCATACCAGTCGCCTTACAATCACCCTCATTCATCCAATCTAAAGGAAAGCAGCACGGTTCGGTCTTTTTTAAACTCGTATCCTCACATAGTTGACTGTTAGTGATAGTTCTCGTGTAGTTCTGAACACCTTCAACACAAGCACCCTCGGGTTCCCATTCACCATAGGAGCAACAATCTATTTCACGAGTAGTTGTGGTATCAGTACATAAGTTTGGATTAAATATCTGTCTGTTCTGCTTTTGTACTCCATCAACACATTCACCATCGTTTTCCCATTCTCCATATGAACAACAGTCTACCATTTGTTCTTTCTCCGGTTCGACGTCACAAAGATCCTCGTTAAGAATACCTCGAACCTGTTTTTGTTGCCCACTAGTACACTCACCTTCATTTTCCCACGGTTGTTCGAAACAACAATCGATATTATCATATTCAGGAACAAAATCACCAGTTTCTTCATCAACCTTAAAACCTGTATACATAGATCGAATACCCATCGGTTTACACATCTCTTCAAGCTCTTTCCACTTGGAGAGTTGTTCTTGTGTAGGCTGTGGAACCGTCTCAGTATCAGGTTCCTCG
>TARA_R110002153_G_scaffold124543_13_pt1 | contig 32244 bp, 25 predicted proteins | sample TARA_R110002153 | Tara Oceans TARA_R110002153 (sample SAMEA4398193) | marine metagenome | biome: Polar Biome; feature: [SRF] surface water layer (ENVO:00010504); material: water (ENVO:00002006), including particulate matter (ENVO:01000060) such as... | depth 5 m | reverse complement strand
CAATAAGGATTCCATTGGGCGCCAGTTTAACCCCGCCTTCCATGATTCTGTACTACCGGTGGTATCATAATCTGAAGTCCTAAAACCCACTTCGATGTCGAGTTTTTCGGCAAAAGTTTGCCCGTCAAACACAGGTAAAATGCCTTCAAAGAAAAACTCTTCAACTTTATAACCACCAGATATTGGCAATAGGTTTCCACCTGCTCCCCCCTGACAACTCGCAGGCGCTAGTTTCAAACATTCGTCCGGCTCCAAGCTACCGGTTTCTTTACGGTGCTCATAACCAAAACTGACCGCTAGTGGTGCACCAGCCGTTGGCAAAGTGATGAAATCCACTGGACCGGTAAGAATGAGGCTGGCAATTTCTTGCACGTATTTCTGTTGTTGCACCGCAACGGCTCGAGCATAACCGGCCATTTCATCGGTAATTGTGCCAAAACCACCAAATAAATTAATCGGTACACAGCTTGCGTCGCCATTTGCACAGGTGACCCCATCGACAGAATCTAAGGCGTTTTGAATGTTTGTTAGGTTAGTGTAACCGTCACGAACAGTAGTGCGGTTGGACTCTCCATACTGATATGACAGGTCATAGTCCCACTCTTCAAAGATGATGCCCCTGATACCTGTTGTCATTTGCCATAAATCTGCACCAAAACTTTCAGTACGTGGGCCTAATTCCAAGGTCCGACGACGTAATCGAACGTTTAAATAATCTTCGGTATCCACCAGGCCATTGCTGTTGACATCATTCCAGCTACCACCATCAAGCAATGAGCCATCGGCAACCGCAGCATTCGCGCCATCTAACATGAATTGTAAAGCTTGAGTGCCAATGAAAGGATTGGCCAGTGGAATATCAAAGGCCTGACCAAAAGTCCCCGAAGGAGCAACCTGTTGGTCTACTGTAGTATTAGTATAATTAAAGGTGCCATACACCTCTGCGTCGTCACTCACTTCGTAATGCGCTAAAGCAGTAGCCGTATAACGAGTTGCGCCAGTTTGATAGAAATTAAACGGGTTGAAGTTAAAGACACTACACTCTGGCCCAATGGTACCATCTTCCCTGAATTGGCCATCTACTCCAGTGCCAATCAATTCAAATCGCGTAGGTATGGCAGTAGTCGAACCACTCCCCTCTATGTCAACAACAAAGGGGCCGCCACAGCCAGTTGGGGGTAAAATGGCTGCTTCGCCGGCTCGAAATTCTGCCAGACCTGAACCTGAGTTGGAGTTGATCCCAAATAACCCTAAGGGGCGATCTGCGAGCAGAACAGGTTTTCGTTCCATCCAACTCATAGACAGCACAACATTGCCTCGCCCATTTTCTAAGTTAGAGCCAACGGTAATTGAAACATTGTCTGTGTCGCCATCACCTTCGCCTGTTTCGGCATGATTTAAATCTACTGCGACGCCTTGAAAATCCCGTTTCAGAATAACGTTTACCGCACCTGCTATGGCATCTGAACCATAAACCGCCGAAGCGCCGCCTGTTACCACATCGATTCGATCTATCAATGCAGTGGGAACACCAGCGGTATCTACTCGGCCATCGGTGTTATATGGCACCATACGTTTGCCGTTCATCAATACCAAGTTTCTTTCCGGCCCAAGACCCCGTAAGTCTACGGTAGCAGCACCAGCACTACCATTGTTAACATTCCCACCGTCAGCCGGAATAGTGGCTGGTAATGAACGGAGCACTCTTTCAAATTCAGGTTGTTGTAAATAACCTATTTCTTTTGAATCAAGTGAAAAAATCGGACTTGACGACTCCACGCCTGGCGCTTTAATACGGCTACCAGTAATGGCTATAATTTCTACTTCTTTTTCTGCTTCTTCTTGCGAGGCTTCCTGAGCTAACAGAGTATGGGATGTGAATAGAGTGGCGGATACCGCCCCAAATGCAATAGCCAGTCTAACTGACTTAGCTAGTTGTGTATGATTAAACATATGTCTCTCCCTCTTCGCTTAAAGTCATCTTCAAACGAAAGTTATTATGATTTTTAGGCGATAACTTGAGTTATCAAAAGCAAAGCTAAGCTTAAGGCGTGCTCACCACTACCTACATTCCGCCAAGTGTCAGAATCAAGTGACAGAATGTCGGATCTAAGAGGCAAAAGGAGAAGTTTACTCACCTTGTCAAAAACTAAAAATTAGCTATAAAGCCATAATGAATTATGCGTAAATAGTTGCTGACAGAATGTTCAAATACAGGTTTCTCGTCAGAATAGTAAAGGCAAAGGTTTGAACACAATATAAAAACTGTTGAGGTGTGCATACTGAGTATTTGGTAACCACTACCTTTAGATTTCTGGGAAATTTCTTGATACAAGGTTAAGACCTATAGGGATACACCAAACGCTAAATTCTAGTGATTTGTGAGAATTTTAGTCCGCACTAGCTGCTTATTTTAGTTGCTTTTTTAACCGTAATTTGCAATTCGATATATATACAGTAGATAATCAGCGGTCAAATTGAGGTCGTAACTATGTTTAATAACCCACGTTTTTATTTTCCCTCATTATCATTTTTGTTTTTTAATTTGATTTTTTGGTTAGTACTTAATTCGGTTGCCTCGGATAATACCCACCGGATGCGCTTATTTTATGGTCAAGAATCTGACTATTGGTCAGTTTGGATAGAGTATTTACCATGGTGGAGCAATTGGGCGATAGTTGCGCCAATTGTCATAACTCTAGTGAGACGAATTAATATTGATTGTGAAGTTACCTATAAGTTTGTTGCTGCCAACCTTCTAGTGCTCATTGCTTCAATGAGTTTGTATTGGGGCTTGACCCTAATTGAAGTAACACTTTTGAATAATGACTATCACTTTGATATGGAGGCATTTCATGTCTCTTTTGAACATTTATTGAAAAGTCCCTTACATATGGATGTTCTAGTTTATGCAGCCATTGCCTGCTTAGGCTTAACCATGAGTTATTATTCCCGGGGGAAAAAACAAGCTATTTACAATCAACAACTTAGTAATCAGTTACTTAAAATAGAGTTACAGTCACTCAAATCACAACTCAGCCCCCATTTTCTATTTAATACTCTCAACACTATCTCAGGACTCATCCGCCTCGATCACAAGGTAAATGCCGTTAAAGCCCTTAGTGAGCTGAGTCTAATGTTTAGAAAAGTGTTAGAAAACCAAACAACTCAGCTCACTTCACTACGAAATGAAATTGAGTTTATTAACAGTTATTTGGTTATCCAAAAGATGCGATTTGAAAATAAACTGGCTGTAGAAATGGACATTGATGAACAGAGTTTGGACGTACAAGTTCCCTTTATGCTACTGCATACTCTAGTTGAAAACGCAGTGCAACATGGTTCCCAACTAGAGAGTGACCACAATTTACTTAAGTTAGAAATCAGTACAGATAACTTTGTATTATCAATACGTTTATTAAACAAAGTAGCTCTGCGAGAAAATCATAAAGGCTTTGGGATAGGCTTAAGTAATTGTAGAAAGCGACTACATCATATGTATAGTGACAACTACACTTTAAGCAGCAGTCAAACAAAAGACAGTCATTTTGAAATCATTTTAATATTACCTACTGGTGGTGCGAATGCTTAAAGTATTGATCGCAGATGATGAAAGTATTGCAAGACAGATCATAAAATTACTATTAACAAATCAGGCTGATATTGGAGAAGTTATTGAGGCAAAAGATGGTAACCAAACGTTAGAATTTGCGCTGCAATATCAACCCGACATTATCTTTCTTGATATTCAGATGCCTGGTCAGTCAGGTATGCAATTGGCCAATAAATTACCCATAAAGAGTAATATTATTTTTGTAACCGCTTATAATAAATACGCGGTAGATGCCTTTGAATTATGTGCAATTGATTATTTGCTTAAACCGTTTCGAGATGAACGGTTTTATTGCGCATTAAATAAGGCCCGCAAACATATCCAAGAGTCTGTATTACAGGCTCGCGAAGATATGGGAGAATTACTAGGGTATCTGATGGAGCAACACAATAAGACCTACAAAACTCGATTGATTGTAAAAGAGCCGGGGCGGATCCGTTTTATCGAGGTTGAGCAGATCAATTATATTGCAGGGGCCGGAAATTACGCAGAAGTACATTTATTTGATGGTAGCTGTGTTTTGCATCGAGAGACACTAGCTAACCTTGAAAACCAGCTTGATCAAAAAGTTTTTATGCGTATCCATCGTTCTTCTATAGTGCGTCGGACCAGTATTTGTGAAGTCAATCCAAATGAAAAAGGAGATTATTCAGTATTACTTAAAAATGGTAAAACCTTAACCTTGTCTCGTAGCAATAAAGCTAAACTCACTGAATTATAAGCAGTTAGACAAATAACAATACCGTCAAAGTCCAAAGTATTGCTGCTAACCCTGCTGCATAAGTGGCAGGTACTATCTGCGATTTCACGTGATCCATTAAATCGCAACCCGTGGTCATAGAACTCAAAATAGTCGTATCTGATATAGGTGAACATTGGTCACCGTATACACTGCCATTCAAAATTGTTGCAAAACACACCATCAAATACAGTTCTGGGTTATCTAAGCCTTGGCTCTGGGCAATAGTCCAAGCCAACGGCAAACCTAGGGGAAAGGCAATAGCGTAAGTGCCCCAGCTAGTGCCAGTTGAAAAAGCAATAACTATGGTCATAAGTTGTAAAATGATAGGCAAACTCCAATAAGGGATTTGCTCACCCAAAGATTCGACCAAATAGATGCCCCCACCCAACTGTTTGCTAAGCACACCTATAGTTAAAGCAAACATTAAAATCACTGACGCCACCACCACGCCTTTTAAACCATTCCCGAAACCATCCAGCACCTGCTTTAGTGCCATGCCTTTTGCCAAAGCCATAAAAATAGACAGAAACAAAGCCCCTGAAAATGCCCAGTGAATTTGTGGGCTACCTGTAACAAAATAAGAACCAATAGCGATAATGATTAAGCTCACCAAAGGTAAAATAAACTCCAGTCTGTGTGCTGTATATCCCTCTGGAACTTGGCTTTGATGTAACTCTTTAGCACTAATAGGTGACGCGTTAGGCGCGTCTAATTCACCTGTTTCAGCTACCCGTTTTATGGCTTTTTTAAGGGGGGCCCCACTAAAGATTGTAATATTCAGACTTAGTAACAAGGTCCCTAAAACAGCAAGTATTGCGTAAAAACTAAAAGGAATACTGGCAAAAAAGAACGTGATTCTGTCATTTTCGGTGGCCAGAAACGCCACCCCAGGTATAAATAAGAAGGCTTGTATATAAGCTGGCCAAGCATTAAATGCAATGATCGACGCAATAGGTGATGCAGTAGAATCGACCACATAACTAAGTTCTTCGTGACTAACCCCAGCTTTGTCTGCGATGGGTTTGACCGTTGTGCCGACCAAAACCGTACTCATAGTGCCTCCTTGAAAAAACACTAAGCCTAAAAACCAAGTGACTACTTTGGCTGAACGTGGTCCTTTTACATAATGTTGACTCATATGGTCGGCAAAGGCCTTAGCCGCACCTGTTTTTGCCCACACCCCCATTAGGCCTCCGAGCAACCACAGGTATAAAATCAAAATGGAAGCGGCGCTCGATGTACCTATATTCGGAATAAATACCTCATGAGTGATATCAAATCGCCCTAACATTACAGCGCCAATCACTATGCCACCAAACAGCGCAACTAGAGGCTCACGGGTCATTAAGCACAATACAACGGCAACTAAAGCTGGCAATAAAGACCAAATACCAAAGTGAAAATCAGCTTTGAGTAACACAGAGTTGTCTAGCGTGCCTTTATACACCCATTGCTGTGATAACTCGGGTTTACTTTGTTGGTTATTTAGGACCGATTGTCGTAGAGGCGACTCATTATAAGGTACGGGATTGGTTATTAAGTTTTCTTGGCCGCTGACGCGATATGCCAATTGTCCAGATTCATTGCTATAGGTTTGATATTGCAGTTGGGTTTCAACCCAAGTTGGGCTAACTTTAAAATTAATATAAAACGCAGTAGTCAGACTAAGCACAAAGAAAATAAAGCTAATACGTTTTGTAAATTGAAACATGCGGGTTATCTTAACGGTCTAGTATATTTCTTAGTTTGTCGTTAGTTATAACAAAGGTCTAGGATTTACTTATTTTTATTCAAGGAACAATACTTATGCGCTCAAAAATTCTTTTAATGACAGCCATTGCAACTCTTTTTTCGGCTGGTTCTGCTATTTCACAAGACAACTTTGCCGATGTCGAGATCACTAGCCAACATGTGAGTGGTTCAGTGCATATGTTAGAAGGTGCTGGAGGAAATATTGGCATATCAGCCGGTGATGAAGGTATCTTAATCATTGATGATCAATTTGCGCCGCTAGCGGAAAAAATAGCTACAGCTATTGGTGAAATCGCGAAAACACCTATGAAGTATGTAGTAAACACTCACTACCATGGTGATCACACTGGTTCTAACAGCTATTTTAAAGAAATCCAAGGTAGCACTATCTTTGCCCATGACAACGTGCGTAAACGTTTAGCCGATAAATCAGAGCATACTCATAATGAATTACCTGTTGTCACCTATCAACAAGGGGTCACTTTTCACTTTAATGGCGACACCATTAAAGTAATGCATTTTCCAGCAGGCCACACCGACAGTGATAGCGTAGTATGGTTTGAAGAAGCTAATGTTTTACACCCCGGAGACTTGTTTTTCTCTGGCCTTTTTCCATTCATTGATTTAGACGGCGGTGGCACAGTAGCAGGCTATATTAGTAATGTTAAAAAACTAATTAGTATGCTTAAAGAAGACACTAAAATCATCCCTGGTCATGGAAAACTAAGCAACAAAGTGGGTTATCAACAAGCACTAAACATGATGGAAGAAACAGCTGCAATCGTTTGGCAACAAAAGTCAAAAGGTGCAAGTTTAGACGACGTTCTAAAAAAAGGCTTAGGTGAAAAATATAAATCTTGGTCTTGGTCATTTATTAATGAAGAAAAATGGATCACTACTCTTTATAACGGGCAGTAACATAACGGACAGTAACCAAAATGGCTAAACCAATGACACTTACCTACCCCACAGAACAGCAATATTTACAGGTAAAAAATTGGTTTAGCAATCATCAAGAAATCTACACATGGGGAGGGCCAAATATGACCTACCCTATGTCTGACGAAGACTTTATTAAACATCTAACCGTCACTCATTTTACATCATTTTGTCTACTAAACGATGAGCGACAACTTGTAGCTTTTGGCCAATATTATCGGCGCTTAGAACATCATCATCTTGGACGACTCGCAGTTAACCCAAAATACCGCGGTCAAGGTTGGGCCAAAATATTAATTATAAAAATACTTGAGCAGGCCTTTAAAAAGCAATCAGCCAAAGGCGCCTCTTTATTTGTGTTTAGAGACAATATTGTGGCTTACGATTGTTATCAATCTCTTGGATTTATAGAAACAGATTATCCCGAAGTGCCCTTCCCCGGGAATATGCAAAATTGTGCCTATATGGTTTTACCGGATTGCAATTTTTTACTCGAACTAAAAGAGGTTTGATTATGTTTTTACTTGGAATAATTGTGTTTGTTGGGATGATCGCTATGGCCATGATGATAAGTGGCGAAATAATGATGTTTGTAAATCTACCATCACTCTTAATAGTGATCCCACCAGCATTAATACTCACTCTAGGCAGCACCTCAAAACAATCTCGCAGCCATGCCGTTAAGCTACTATTTAATGGAAGTTTAGATTTGAACAATATGCAGTTAAACGCAGCAAAACACGTTTTTACTACCTTTGGAAACTTGAATATGTTGATGGGCTTTATTGGCGTCATCGTAGGGGCAATTGCTATGGGGAACACGCTAAATGGTGAAGATATTTCTCAAACATTTGGTTCGGCATTTGCAGTTTGTGTTTTAACACTTTGCTACGCACTTTTGATAAAAGCGTTATGTTATGCAGCAGAGGCCAAGATCCAATTTAAAATTATTAATCTGGCCTCTTAATTTTATTATCTAACTTAAGGGGCTTTTGTAAAGCGCTTTTCACCCGCGATCCATGTTTCAAGCACTTGGGTTTTCCAAATATCTTGTGGTGAGATAGTAAAGATATCTTGGTCAACCAAAATGAAATCGGCCCATTTTCCTGCAGTTAGCCCGCCCAAAATTTTATCTTGATGAGCTGCATAAGCCGCATCCAAAGTAAAACCACGGAAGGCTTGTTTAACTGTCACCGTTTCGCTAGGGATCCAGCCCTTGTCTGGTGAGTTGTTACGATCTTGTCTTGTGACAGCTGCATGTAAACCAAAAAATGGATTAGACAGTTCCACCGGAAAGTCTGAACCAAAAGCCACAGGTGAGCCTTGTTTCAAAAACGTTTGCCATGCGTAAGCGCCTTTTAACCTATCGGCACCTAGCCTATCTTCGGCCATATTCATATCGCTAGTAGCATGGGTTGGCTGCATGGCAGGAATGATATTCAGAGTTTTAAAACGGGGAATATCGTCAACATTTATGATTTGTGCATGCTCAACACGGTTGCGTAACGACTGCCCACCAATTCGACTAAAACTGTCAGCAAATTGATCTAAAACCAAACGATTGGCTCTGTCGCCTATGGCATGAAAGTTAAGTTGGAAACCATTCCCTAAAACCAAATCAAATAGTGGTTTTAAGTCAGCTTCTCGGGTTACCAACAAGCCAGAGTTATCATGAGCGTCAGAGTAGGGTTTTAATAACGCAGCGCCACGGCTACCCAAGGCACCGTCACCGTAAGCTTTGACACTTCTGATGGATAACCAGTCGTATTGATCTTGCACATGACCGGCTTTTAATAGTTGCAACAAAACGGGTGAGGTTGCAGCAATCATGGGGTAAATACGCACTGGCAGTGAATGTTCAGCCACACGTTTTATAAAATAGTCGTATTCCGCCTTATTAATACCTGCATCATGCACACTGGTAATCCCCTCAGAAAGTAGTTGTTCACCGGCAGCATTCAAATTGGCGGATAAGTTAGCTTCAGAGTTTTTAGGCAAATGTTTGTATAACAAATCAATGGCATTATCTATCAGTATGCCAGTGGGATTACCTAGCTGATTTCGTTCAATTTTACCACCTGGCGGATCCAGTGTATCTTTAGTAATCCCTGCTATTTCTAGGGCTTTACTATTGACCCAACTTGCATGGCCATCTACTCGTGACAACATCACGGGTTTATTTTTGACATATTCATCCAACAAACTAGCCGTAGGATAAGCCTTGCCAGGCCAGAGTACTTGATTCCAACCTCGCCCTATTATCCAAGGAGATCCTTGCTGACTCTTGGCATATGCCTGCACCATTTTAACCGCTTCTAAGGCTGATTTACTCTCGCGCAAATCAACCTGCAATAATCCTTCACCTAATCCCATCACATGACCGTGGGCGTCGATAAGCCCAGGTAACATCACTCTGTTTTGGCCATCGATATGGGTTGCATTTGCGAAGCGTTTACTGAGTTCATCACCGCCTATAGCAAGCACTTTACCGCCATCAAACACTATATTTGAGAAACGAATGAGTTCGCCTGAATTATCCAGCGTATAACCTTTCACGTTACTGATATGGCTTGGAGCAGCCAATATCAAGGTACTGAAAAAGAGTAGTGCAAAAGCTAATAGATGTTGCATGAGCAGATCCTTAAGTTATTTTATTTAACTTGCCTTAGATCTTCCTTTGATGCAACAAAAGCTTGGCTAACCTAATTGATAACGACATGCTTTCGATTAGGTTTAAATTTGAGTGCAATAATTAAACCTTAGGCTGGAGTGTAAATTGTTCGTAAATGAAGTAGTGGGAACAAAATGCCACATAATTATTATGTAGCATTTATCTGTGCTTTAACCGCAATCTAGCAGGGCATTAACTAAGGTAACAGAGCCAGTGTAACGACTAATTAAGGTACCATTTTTGTTTAACAGTACAGCGTGATTTAGACTCTTATCTAGATTGAATTGCTCGCGTAATTGGTTGCGAAATCGACCACTAACTTCTACATGAGGTGTTGCTTTACCCCAGTTGTTTAAATCAATGAAGTGGATATTCTGCCTATTAATTTGTGCACTTAATTGGGTAATTTCGTCATTAAAATACTTGTTAGCTGAGCGCTCTAAAGAATACACAATAGTGCAATTGGCTTGAGTCAAAAGCGAGTCTTGGGCAATACCTGTGTAGGGTATTAACGCCAATAGGCTTAATATTATGCTGAGTGAATAAATTCGCAATGTATCCTTTCCTTTCAAAGCCTGCTGGCAATCACACTATACTAAATCAGTTTTTGGTAGTTAAATCAATAAACTAGGTACTTGCTGTAAATGATCATCTTGCCATATTTTTTGCATTTTTTGTTGATCGATATTGCCACCAGACAAGATCACTAGCACTTTTTGTTCAGTGGTCTGTAATTTAAGCCACTCGACTACTGCGCCCATGCTCATCGCACAAGTAGGCTCAACATGAATTTTAAGTAAATGTTGTAACCACTGAGTCCAGTAAGCAATTTTTGTTTCATCCACCTCATAAAAACCGTCTAAAGCCTGCAGGTGTGGAAAGGTTTTTGCGCCTACTTGTAAGGTCGCGGCACCATCTGCCAAAGTATATGGTTGCTCTGGTAAAGATTGAATAACACCAGAGCGCAGAGATTGTGCAGCATCATTTGCGACCAAAGGTTCAACTCCTATGACACTAGCCTTAGGAAGCAAAGCTCTAGTGCTGATCAACGTACCCGAAACCAATCCACCGCCGCCAACGGGTGCGAACACACTATCCACTGTACCTGTTTGCTCAATAGCTTCAAGCGCAGCAGTACCTTGGCCGGCTATAATATCGTTATGATTGAAAGGTGGTATCCATAATACCCCTTCATTATTTGCAGCCTCTGCGACCTTTTCATCGGCCTCTTTACGGGTCGCACTTAAGTCAAGTGTCGCCCCATAAAACTGGGTTGCAGCTGCTTTTACTTTAGATACGTTTTGTGCACTATAAATGGTTGCTTTGACACCCAATATTTTTGCTGCATAAGCCACTGCCTGTGCGTGATTGCCCGAACTATTGGCCACAACCTGGCTACCAAGTCGCCCCTCTTCTTTGGCTTTTAACATCATATTCAGTGCACCACGCAATTTAAACGCCCCTGTTTTCTGAAAACACTCAGCTTTAAAAAACAACTTGTGACCTAGCCAGCTATTTAATAATTGAGATTCAAGCACGGGAGTTTTATTGATAAAAGAACTGATACGTTTTTCGGCAGTTTGCACATCGGCAAAAGTCACACTAGACATAAAATTATGGGCACCATAGTTAGGGCATGGAAATAAGAGGGATAGTAGCCTGTCGTTGCTTTTTTCGCATTAATAATTATGTTCGTTTTTGACTAAATATTTTAAGGAAATAAAATAGGATGATTAGATGCATTACCCGTAACACCTCTGAAATTGATATCAGTGAAGTGGAAATGCTTGATTAAAACGGCGGTAAATTGCGAGCAAATAGTTACTCGAAAAATAAAGATGTTTGAACCACAGAGATCACAGAGTACACAGAGAAAAGAAAATAACGGAAAAGATAAATATCTATTACTTCTGATCAATAGATTCAAATTAAACCTGACGGGCGGGTTTGAGCGATCTGCCGTCATACGATTAAGTCGCGGTGACGATCGCCAATACTGAGAAAGCAGACTGTGACATCCTCCCGTCTATTCCCCGTCATTCCCGCGAAGGCGGGAACCTCTAACAACACCTGAGAAATCACTAAAGACACTCGTTTTCATCATCTTAAAAAATTGTGGGGATGTAACTTTATTATCATATTTTAATTGAGGTTACGGTAGTAATTGGTAGGTTCCCGCCTTCGCGGGAATGACGTGTAATAGCTTGTAAATTCTCACCGTCTGCAATCTGCTAAACCGCCAACTCACCCAGCTAGCCTTGTCTGTCGGCTCCTGGCACATTCGAACCAATCAGTTCTAGCTCCTTAACCCAATAATAACTCTCTTTTTACCTACTTTTCCTCTGTGCTCTCTGTGCCCCTGTGGTGCAAACTCTTTTTGCTTTCAGCTGTTCGACTCCATCTCTAAATGTTTATCGAAAAAATTGGAGGTGGTTTTATACAAAGTAAAATGGAGACTAAAAAATACGTTCAATACTGACTTCGGATTCGGTGTGATTATTGCCAACTGCATTTGCAGAGCATTCCGCCAAATCAATGACTAAAAACTAGGTGAGCTTGTTCATTCAAATTTTCCCATTGGTCTTTGCTCTTATCTGTAGGATAAGATGTATTATTATTTTAAGGGCAACGCCCATGTAGGGTTTTCTATCCTACAGGCAAAATCGCAGGTAACAGATGTTAAAAACAGCTTTGGTTTTAGGCGCTACAGGTTTAGTGGGCAAAATATTGGTAGAGCAATTATGCCTAGACCCTCGATATCAAACCGTCACTTGTTTATTACGAAAACCATTATCAAAAGAATTTTTTAATGTAAATGTAGCTAAAGTGCAGCCTATAGTAGTAGATTTTGAAAACCTACAAGATTACCAAGGCTATTTTGGTTGCGATCATATTTATGTGTGTTTAGGTACAACAATCAAAAAAGCCGGCAGCAAAAGTGCGTTTCGAAAAGTGGACTTTGAGTATGTACATATTGCTGCGCAACTTGCCAAAGCACAACGTGCAATCAGTTTTGTATGGATTTCTGCTGTGGGAGCCAATGCTAAAAGTAGTAATTTTTACTTAAGAGTAAAAGGTGAATTAGAAAATACCATTATTAATATGGCGGGATTAGACAATGCTGCGGCAGTTAGACCTTCATTATTATTGGGTGAGCGCGAGGAGATGCGGCCGGCCGAGAAGCTTGCCGGCATGCTAAGTCCATTTTTGTCGCCTCTGTTGCGAGGAGGGTTACGCAAATACAAACCTGTTCAAGCTGCTGATGTGGCAGCTCAGATGATCCGTTTACAGGTATTCTAAGATGGGATTTAAATTTAAACAATTCACTATTGAACATGATGCTTGTGCTATGAAAGTGGGAACCGACAGCATTATGTTGGGAAGCTGGGTAGAAGCTAAAAACGCCCAACGTATTTTAGATATCGGCACAGGTAGTGGTTTATTAGCCATTATGTTGGCTCAAAAAACACAAAATACTTGTTTAATTGACGGAATAGATATCGACGTAGCCGCTATTTCACAAGCTAAAGAGAATGCTAAAAATTGTCCTTGGGTAACTCGACTGACATTTGAGCATATTAGCCTACAACAATTTCCATTAACTACTGGTTATGACTTAATTGTCAGTAACCCTCCTTATTTTTCAATTAATATCAGCGCGAATAAAACTCAATCCACCAAAAATCGCCTCAATGCTCGGCAAACCATTGCGCTAGACCATCCAACACTTTTAAAAGAAGTAAATAAACACCTATCTTCTAAAGGAAAATTTTATTGTGTATTGCCGCTAGATGTAGCTAATACATTCACAGCGGACGCTGAGTCAGAAGGGTTGTATTGTACTCGGGAACTTCAGGTGCAGCCGAAATATCAATCAAATGTGACGCGACTTTTATTAGAATTTAGTCGTAAAAAAACCATCAAAACCTGTGAAAAACTTAGTATTTATAACCACCTAGACAGTTATTCCAATGAATATATTACTCTTTGCAAAGATTACTACTTTAATTTTTGACAGTTTTTACACTTATCATCTATCTTTTGATACATAGGTTTTGATAAAAACTGTTAGCTAATCTCAGGGGAAATGATGAAAACATTTGAATTACCCAAGTCAATATCGTCTCTGGCTAACGAATTACAAATAATCCAAATGGTCTGGCAAGGGGTGTCAGTGCAGATCCCCAAATTTGCAGTTTATGCCATTATTGAAAAACCGATTTTTGATCAGATTGTATTTCGAAATAGTAGACAAATAGGCCTGCTACATTTTGGTCGATACAAGATCCCTGTTTTAGATCCTTTTCGAGGAGACATTGATTTCCACCCTAATTTTGCACTGATTATCAGCCATAGCCGTGGTAACTGTTTTGGTTTGTATGGGTACCCAGCGGATCATATTGAGTCAGATATGCAACTTTCATCTCATGGCTCAGTCTTTAGGATTGTTAAAGATTACGTTTAATACCACTCAAATAAGTAGGTATTCACTCACTATGCGTCTCTAACCAAGCCTTTTTCAATACTTCGGACTAATCTTTGAGTTAAGCGGCTATCGTTTTTTTCATTCTGAGAGGCTTTGTTTTGATGTTGTTGTAATGCCCATTGAATATGTTCTTTGACTAAGTCTGTAGCCTGGCTCAAAGCGGCCTGCAAGGTGTTAACGATCCTCTCTGAGTAAGCTGCATTTCCTAAGCCCACGGCTAAATTGCGTTGCCAACGTTCAAAACCAATACGCCTTATGGGAGAACCTTCGGTATTTTTCAGAAAAGTTTCTTCGTTCCACGCAAATAAATCTATAAGTTCTTGGCTCATCAGTTTCTGTCGCGGATGGAAATCTGCTTCATCGGTAATATTGGCGTAGCGATTCCAAGGGCAAATAAGTTGGCAGTCATCACAACCGTAAACACGGTTACCAATCAAAGATCGATATTGTTCGGGTATCGCGCCTTTTTGTTCTATGGTCAGGTATGAAATACAACGCCTAGCGTCGACAACATAAGGCTCCACTATTGCTTGAGTAGGACAAATCGTCAGACAAGCTGTGCAACTACCACAGTTTTCAACTACAGCCTTGTCCACAGGTAATGGAATATCTACAAACAATTCACCTAAAAAAAACCAAGAACCGGCTTCTTTATTGATAGTAAGTGAATGCTTACCTGTCCATCCTATACCTGCTTTTTCAGCAATGGCGTGTTCGAGTACTGGGGCTGAGTCGACAAAAGGCCTGAAATTTAATTCTGCACATTCAGCCTTAATTTTGTCACCAAGCTTTTTCAAACGAGCACGCAGCAACTTGTGGTAATCGCGACCTAGGGCATAACGGCTGATGTAAGCTTGCTGTTTATTTTTTAGGGTCTGTGCAAATTTTGCATCGGGGGGCAGGTAATCCATCCTGACACTGATAACTCGCATAGTGCCGGGCAAAAGTTCTGCGGGTCTGGCCCTTTTCATACCGTGCTCTGCCATGTAATGCATTTCACCGGCATAACCTTTTTCCAGCCACGATTGTAGATGGGATTCATGCTGTTCTAGGTTAACATCACAAATACCCACTTGCTGAAAACCTAGCGCTTTCCCCCAAGCCTTGATATTTTCAGACAAAGACAATAATTCAGAAGTGTTTAGTAATGACATTGACAAACCTGTTAACCGAGCAAGCGGCTGCGATTCTAGCACATAAAATAGTGAGTTCAGAACAAGTCAGAACGATTGAACCTAAGGCTGCCCAACTCGCTGGTTGCAGTATGTTTGAATTGATGCAAAGAGCTGGCGAAGCTACGTTTCAAGCATTAACCAAAGAATGGCCTGAAGCCCAAAATATTATGATAGTTGCTGGCAATGGTAATAATGCCGGTGATGGTTATGTGTTGGCTAAACTGGCTAAACAAAAAGGCATGCATGTTGTAGTAGTCTGCCAGCAGCCACAAAGAGAATTAACTGGCGATGCAAAACAAGCACAAGCTCAATGGCTAAACGTCGGTGGTGAAACTCAAAAATTTGCTGGACAGAATTATGCACAATTTGATCTGATAGTAGATGCATTATTGGGTACTGGCGTAACTGGCGAAGTCAAACCGGACTTTCAAGCTGTTATCCAACAAATCAATCAATCAAACATTCCTGTATTGAGTATAGATTTACCTTCTGGGATGCAGGCTAATACCGGGCAAGCGCTGCCGATTTGTGTCAAAGCCGATGTGACAGTCACTTTTATTGCAACTAAGCCTGGACTGGTTAGCGGTATTGGCAAAGAATTTAGCGGCAAGGTGGTTTTTGCCGATTTGGCTGTGGCAAAAGAATTTTTTAGTCTTGCCCACAGCGACACACAATTAGTCAACTGGCAAATGTTACAACCATTAAAAAGCAGACCTGTTCACAGTAATAAAGGCTCTTTTGGCAAATTGTTATGCATAGGGGGTAACCAAGGTATGCCTGGAGCAATTCGACTCAGTGCCGAATCTGCCTTGCGCTGTGGTGTTGGTTTGGTAAAGGTTTATTGCCATGAATCAAGCAGTTTGGCGATCTCAATTGGTCGCCCAGAAATTATGTTTGCTCACAAAAACCTTGAGGCAGCATTGGATTGGTGTAGTTGCATAGTTATAGGGCCAGGATTAGGCCAAGATGATTGGGCTCATCAGCAGTTTTCGCGGTTATTGGCTCACCTTAAACTTCACCCTAAGCCATTGGTCATTGATGCTGATGCTCTAAATTTGATAGCGGCAATGGCAGATGATGCAGACCAGCTAGACACTTTGGCACAATTACCGGCAATAGTATTAACCCCTCATCCAGGCGAGGCGAGCCGGCTATTGCAGTGCCACATTGCGAAAATTGAAAATGATAGGTATTTGGCTAGTAAAAATATTGCCCATAAATATAAATCTAGCTGTGTATTAAAAGGTGCTGGCACTATTATACAAACCAATAGACTAGACCAAGAACCACAGAGCTGGGTTTGCGAAGGCGGCAACCCTGGTATGGCAACCGCGGGCATGGGGGATTTATTAAGCGGAGTTATTGGAGCTTTTTTGGCACAAGGATTTACCTCACAACAAGCTGCAGTTTATGGCGTATGCGCTCATGCAGAAGCCGGAGACAGAGTTGCCATACAATATGGTCAACGTGGTATGATTACCTCAGATTTATTACAACCTTTACGAGCCATTGTTAACGGACTATGAGCATTTCATTGATTTCACCCATTGCGGATTTACCCACAACACATTATGACTTAGTGGATGAAGAAGCCACAGTAACTTTGGCTGGAAAATTAGCACAGTTGTGTCATCAAGGTATGGTGATATATCTTGAGGGTGATTTAGGCGCAGGTAAAACCACTTTTAGCCGAGGTTTTATACAAGGATTAGGACATATTGGTAAGGTCAAAAGTCCTACCTACACTTTAGTTGAACCCTATGAAATAGCAGGCTGGCGGGTATTTCACTTTGACTTATATCGCTTGTCTGACCCTGAAGAGTTAGAATTTATGGGTATCCGTGATTATTTTGATGCTGATTGTATTTGTTTGATTGAATGGCCAGACAAAGGCGCTGGCCTCTTGGCATCAGCGGATTTACACATTAGTATTGAGTACACGCAAACAGGACGTGCGTTATCGATGCAGGCCAAATCTGCAAAAGGCTCGGACTTGCTTAAGCTATTAAACTAGAAAAATAATAATGCAAACGTTTTGCTCTAAACAACTCAATGTACTATTAATCAGTTTTATATTGATGGCTTTTAGCACAGTAAGTTTTGCTAAAAACACCATCGAAGGATTGCGTATTTGGCCTTCCCCGAATACGACACGTTTAGTATTTGATTTAGCAGATACGCCTAATTACAGTTACTTCACCTTAAACAATCCGCAACGATTAGTTATCGATATAGAAAATACTCCGAGAAATTACGATTTTTCAAAAGTGGATAATGATAGTAAGTTGGTCAAAAAGGTGCGTTACAGCACAGCCAAAAATCCGCAATCAGTAAGAGTAGTTATTGAGTTATCCAAAAAACTCGAAAAGAATATCTTTGCTTTACCTCCTACAGCTCCCTATGGCGATAGGTTAGTGATTGATCTAAACGATCCTGACTCTAGTGCACCACAAATTGTATTAAATTCAAAATCCACCACAGACAGAGACATTATCATTGTTATCGATGCTGGCCATGGTGGAGAAGATCCAGGCTCGATTGGTCCTAGTGGCAGTTATGAAAAAAATATCACTTTAGGTATAGCCGAGCGATTAGAGGCCTTAATTAATAAAGAAAATGGCATGAAGCCTGTGATGACTCGAACCGGTGATTATTATATTTCACCAAATAAGCGCCCTCAACTTGCCAGAAAACATAAAGCGGATATGTTTGTATCAATCCACGCGGATGCCTTTACCACTCCTCAACCTAGTGGAGCTTCTGTGTGGGTGTTATCTATGAAAAGGGCAAATACTGAATTAGGTCGTTGGTTAGAGAGAACTGAACGTCATTCTGAATTGTTAGGCGGTGCCGCGGAAATTATTCAAGATACGGCGAATGAACGTTATTTAGCCCAAGCATTACTTGATATGTCAATGGATCACTCTTTGACCACCAGTTACGATGTAAGTCGTGACATGATCAAACACCTAAGAAAAGTGACAAGATTACATAAAAAGACCCCACAAGCGGCTAGCCTTGCGGTGTTAACTTCACCAGATATCCCATCAATTTTAGTAGAGACTGGATTTATTTCTAACCCTAAAGAAGAAAAAAATCTTAATTGGTCTACTTATAGGCAGAGGTTGGCTCAATCGGTATTTGACGGACTTAAACAACATTTTAAAGGTTCGCCTCCTGATGGTTCTTTATGGGCTAAATGGAAACAAGAAAAGCGTACTCATAGAGTCCGCAGCGGCGAATCATTATCTTTGCTCGCGCAACGTTATAATGTACAGATCAGCACATTAAAAAAAGCCAACAATCTAAATACCGATGTGGTGCGTATCGGACAAGTTCTAACGATACCTAGCACCTAGTCCACTCATTTAGCATTTATACCAAGGTCATTGTTTTGCCAATTCAAATTCTTCCTGCAAGATTAGCCAACCAAATTGCCGCTGGAGAAGTGGTTGAACGCCCCGCTTCTGTGGTCAAAGAGTTAGTAGAAAATAGCCTAGATTCAGGCGCTACTTCCATTGAAATTGATATCGAAAAAGGCGGACATAAACGCATATTGATCCGCGATAACGGCAGCGGTATTGTTCATGATGAACTCGCTTTAGCCTTAAGCCGCCATGCCACTAGTAAAATAGCAAAATTAGACGATTTAGAAGCTATTTGTAGTTTAGGATTTCGTGGTGAAGCCTTAGCCAGTATCAGTTCAGTTGCACGCTTGAGTTTAAGTTCTAAGCCCAAAGAGCAGACCCAAGCTTGGCAAGCACACTGCGAAGGTCGCGATATGCAAGTGCAACTTAATCCAGTAGCACATCCTGATGGCACTAGTGTCGACGTGGTCGATTTGTTTTTTAATACCCCTGCTAGGCGTAAATTTTTACGTACCGAAAAAACTGAGTTTGCCCATATTGATGAAATTGTCAGGCGTATCGCCTTAAGTCGTTTTGATGTGAGTTTTAACCTTAAACATAATGGTAAATTACTGCGTAAATATCCTGCAGTGAAAGTACAAGGTTCTGAATTAAAACGCCTTGCTACTATTTGCGGCAAAGAGTTTTCCGAGCAATGTATTGAGCTTAATAGTCAATATCAACAATTTGAGTTAAAAGGCTGGTTGGCTCAACCAGAACAAGCCAAACCCCATGGCGACTTTCAGTACTTCTATGTAAATGGCCGGATGATGCGCGATAAGTTGATCAACCATGCTGTTCGCCAAGCGTTTGAAGGCTTGATTGGTGCCGATTTGTATCCAGCCTATGTACTATATTTGACTCTTGAGCCCAACCAAGTCGATGTTAATGTGCATCCAGCCAAACATGAAGTGAGGTTTCATCAAGCTCGTTTGGTACATGACTTCATATATAGGGCATTAACGGATTCCCTTAATCAATATTTTCAACAAGGGCAACAACATCCCCCTGAAGTGAACGTATTACCCAATGCCGAACCCAATCATAACTATATTCAAGCATTGCAAAGGCCTACATCTGAACCTAAAGTTGACGATGTTTTATCTAGCTATGGTAGTGCAAGCAGTCAGTCATCTGGTTCTTCGGGTACCTTTGCAAACAAGGACAAGGCAGAGCATTTAGTCAACTCTTCACAAGTTATCAAGCAATCTTCAAAAAACTACCAACAATTGATGACCCCAGCACAGTCAATTAATTCTGCCGAGCAAGCAACTACGCTGCCCGGGCAATGGCTACAAGTAACCGATAAAAAAATTCTGATTAAAGTTGAGAAAAAATTCTATTTACTCGAAACACAAGCGTTGCATCTTAATGTAATGTCAAAAATTTACGCGGATACTATGCCCGTAAGCCAACCTTTATTGATGCCGATATCGATAAAAGCCACGGCTGATTTGTTAGCCCAGGCAAAAGCACTCTATCAGCCACTTTTGGAGAACAGTGTGGAAATTGGTTGGACACCAAATAGAATAATTCTACGTAAAGTACCTGCTGGATTAAGGCAATTTCGTTGGATAGAATGTTTAGAGGACATTTTGAGTTGTACGGAAATAGATACCAAAATGGTACGTAAGCACTTGCTAACATGCATAGTTTCAGCTGAAGAAACAGATCTTAGCCAGATACAAGAATTGTGGCAGCAGTTTGTCCATTCATCAGTTAATTTAGAACATGATATGGCTAAAATAGCTAAACCCGTAAATTTAGATGATTGGCTGAATATGAATGAATGATATTTTGAACAAAAACACAGCTAACTTGCCACCTGCATTATTTTTGATGGGGCCCACTGCGTCAGGAAAAACCGACCTTGCGATTGAGCTTTGCGATAACCTGCCATGCGAAATAATAAGTGTCGACTCTGCGTTGATCTATCGAGGTATGGACATAGGCACGGCTAAGCCAAGCGCTGCGGAATTAAAAAAAGCCCCGCATCTGCTAATAGATATATTAGATCCCGCACAAAGTTATTCTGTAGCCGAATTTCGTAAAGATGCGCTGATAGCAATGCAAGACATTACATCACGGGGCAATATCCCATTATTGGTAGGTGGCACTATGATGTATTACAAAGCCTTGCTAGATGGGCTTTCGCCATTACCAGAGTCAGATCAAAACGTTAGGAAAACGATAGAAGCAAAAGCCGAGGAATCCGGGTGGCAAGTATTGCACCAACAATTAGAGATAATCGATCCTACCTCTGCTAAACGTATTCACCCCAATGATCCGCAACGATTAATTCGAGCCTTAGAAGTTTATCTTCTAACAAATCGCTCAATGACAGACTTGATGGCTACTAAATCCGCCCCCATACCCTATAATGTAAAACAATTTTGTATTGCACCGGATGATCGCAAGGTATTACATCAACGCATTGCACAGCGTTTTCAATTGATGGTCGATACAGGGTTTCAGGCCGAAGTAGAAAAATTAAAAGATAGAGGTGATCTACATTTGAACTTACCTTCTATCAGATGTGTCGGATATCGACAAATGTGGCAGTACCTAGATGGTGATTATGATTTTAATGAAATGCGTGAAAAGTCAATTGCCGCGACTCGGCAGTTAGCCAAAAGGCAATTGACTTGGTTAAGAAGTTGGGAAAATATTCACCCCTTAGATACATTTTCGTCAAACAATTTGTCGAAAGTCATTAAACAGAGTAAATTTCAATCCTAATGCGGTCTATACAGCTATATTTTTTACTGTATAATCCCGATTTAGGGTAATTTTATAATAAAAAAAGGATTGAACATGGCAAAAGGGCAATCATTACAAGACCCATTCCTCAATACGCTGCGTAAAGAGCGTATTCCTGTATCCATTTATCTGGTAAACGGTATTAAACTGCAAGGGCAAGTTGAGTCCTTTGATCAGTTTGTCATTTTACTTAAAAACACTGTAAGCCAAATGGTTTATAAACACGCAATCTCTACCGTTGTCCCATCACGCGCAATCCCAATGCCAACTGCTGGTCAATCGGAAGTTGACGAAAACTAGATGGTTTTAGGAGAACTGATTGTTTGACCGTTATGAAGCAGGTGAACAAGCTGTTTTAGTACATATTGATTTTGCTGATGAAAATAGCAAAGAAGATTTATTAGAATTACAATTGCTTGTTTCGTCTGCTGGCGTAAATGCCATAGATGTAGTCACAGGATCTCGGCAGGCACCACAAGCTCGTTATTTTGTAGGAAGCGGTAAAGCCGAAGAAATTGCCAATGCTGTCAGGGCTTTGCAAGCTGATGTGGTAATTTTTAATCATAGTTTATCTCCCTCTCAAGAACGTAATTTAGAACAATTATGCCAATGTCGGGTACTCGACCGTACTGGTCTTATCCTAGATATTTTTTCCCAACGTGCCCGAACTCACGAAGGTAAGTTACAAGTAGAGTTAGCGCAACTTCGGCATATCAGCACTCGGTTAATTCGCGGCTGGACTCACCTAGATAAACAAAAAGGTGGAATTGGTCTACGTGGTCCAGGTGAAAGTCAGCTTGAAACTGATAGACGACTATTAGCAGCAAGAGTCAAGGCAATCCAACGCCGCCTCGACAAAGTACAAAAACAACGTGAACAAGGTCGCCGTTCCAGAGTTCGAGCAGAGATCCCAACGGTTTCGCTAGTGGGATATACTAATGCTGGTAAATCAACATTATTTAATACTATGACAGATTCTGCCGTTTATGCAGCGGATCAACTGTTTGCTACGCTTGATCCAACGCTTAGAAAGATTCAGTTACAAGATGTTGGTGCAGCGATTCTTGCCGATACGGTTGGTTTTATTCGTCACCTCCCCCATGATCTCATAGCGGCCTTTAAAGCTACTTTGCAAGAAACCCAACAAGCTAACCTGTTATTGCATGTAGTCGATTATTCTGACGAGCAATTTCGAGAAAATATCGGACAAGTCAATGAAGTGCTTGAAGAGATAAAAGCTGACGAGATCCAACAGTTAGTGGTGTGTAATAAAATTGATCGCATGGATGGCGTTAATGCAAAAATAGATCGCGACGAATCAGGCATGCCTATTCGCGTTTGGATATCTGCCCAACAAGGGCTTGGTATTGATTTACTGCTTAACGCAATTACTGAATGTTTATCAAAAAACATGGTACAACATAGCTTATTAATACCACCACATAAGAGTAATTTACGTGGTGTGTTTTTTGATATGAACTGTATTGCCTCAGAAGATTATGCCGAAAATGGCGATTGGCAGGTCGATGTGCGCATGGAACAGCGTGATTGGAACAGACTCATTAAACGTATCGACGTAGATTTAGAGTCATATATTGTAGAAATTTAGCGACAAATAACAAATCAAAAATTTAAAGAAACTCGTATTGGTCAATAGACCTATTTATTGAATTAACTAGTTGGAGAGAAATGATGGCTTGGAATGAGCCCGGTGGTAACAACAATGATCCTTGGAAAAACAAGGGCGGCCGAGATCAAGGCCCACCTGATTTAGACGAGGTATTCAAAAACTTGATGAATAAATTTGGCAAGTTTGGCGGTGGAGGTAGTGGCGGTTCATCAGGAGGTAAAAGTCTTGGTGGTATAGGTGCTGTCGTTATTTTAGGGATCTTGGTTATTGGCTGGGTGTTTAGTGGTTTTTATACCATTCGTGAAGCAGAGCGCGGTGTAGTGTTGCGTTTTGGTGAATTTAGCCATTTTGTCGATCCCGGCTTACGTTGGAAACCGACTTTTGTTGACACAGTTAAACCTGTAGATGTGCAAACGATCCGCTCTATGCCTTCGTCTGGTTCAATGTTAACTGAAGATGAAAACGTGGTACGTGTCGAGATGGAAGTCCAATATCGCATCCTCGAACCATATAAATACAGCTTTGCTGTCACTAGCCCTGAAGAAAGTTTAAGTCAGGCGTTTGATAGTGCCATTCGTTATGTAGTCGGACATTCTAAAATGGATGACGTGCTAACAGGTGGTCGTGAAGCAGCAAGACAAAGTGTTCGGGATGAGTTAACTGGAATTATTGAGTCATACGACATGGGAATATCTGTGGTTGATATGAACTTCAAGGATGCAAGACCACCAGAGGAAGTGAAAGAAGCTTTTGATGATGCCATTGCAGCACAAGAAGATGAACAACGTTTTATCAACGAAGCGCAAGCCTATTCTCGTGAAATTGAGCCTAGAGCTCGTGGACAAGTCAACCGTATGGCACAAGAAGCTCAAGCCTATAAAGAGCGTGTTACATTAGAAGCTCAAGGTGCAATCGCACGTTTTGAAGAGTTATTACCTCAATACCAGGCAGCTCCAGAAGTGACTCGTAGTCGCATCTATATTGAGTCTATGGAAGAAGTATATGGTAATACCAGCAAAATATTGGTGGATACCAAAGGCACTGGCAACATGATGTATTTACCGTTGGAAAAAATATTGAGCAATCAATCGGGTCCAACTATTCCTGCCAATATTAGAAGTACGTTAGAAGGTTTGAGGAATCAAGATAGTGATACCCAACCAGTTGACAACAGCTCCAGAAGCAGCCGCAGTAGCGGCGCACGTAGTGGGAGAAACTAAGACATGAAAAATTTTATTGCACTAATTATTGTGGCCTTAGGCCTACTTGTATTTGGTTCTTTGTTTGTTGTAGAAGAAGGCAACAAGGCCATCGTTATTCAGTTTGGTAAAGTACAAAGAGACAGCGACAGCGGTGACACTAAGGTTTTTGAACCTGGTTTACACCTAAAACTGCCGTTTTTTGATCGCGTTGTAAGTCTTGATGCACGTATTCAAACTTTGGATGAAATACCAGATCGTTTTGTTACTTCTGAGAAAAAAGATTTGATTGTCGACTTATATGTTAAGTGGAAAATCGAAGATTTTGCTAAGTACTATCTAGCAACTGGTGGTATCAAAGCGAGTGCGGAAATACTGCTACAACAAAAAGTGAATAATGGTCTGCGTTCTGAATTTGGTACCCGCACTATTACACAAATTGTTTCTGGTGAACGTTCAGAGTTAATGGACGAAGCTATGGAACAAGCCTCTTCAAGTTCAGATGAATTAGGTATAAAAATTGTTGACGTGCGCGTTAAACAAATCAATTTACCATTAGAGGTACGTAACTATATTTTCCAACGCATGCGAACTGAACGTGAAGCGGTAGCCAGAGAGCATCGCTCTGAAGGTAAAGAAAAAGCTGAATTTATCAAAGCAGATATTGATGCCAAAATTACCGTCATGTTAGCTGACGCAGAACGTAATCAGCGTAAACTTCGAGGTGAAGGTGAAGCTCAAGCGGCTCAGATTTATGCTGAGACATACACCAAAGATCCTGAGTTTTATAGCTTCTTGCGTAGCATGGACGCTTATAAGAAAAGCTTTAGCAGCAAACAAGACATCTTAGTGGTAGAACCGGATAGTGACTTTTTCCGTTATATGAAGGGTCAAAAAGGCGGTAAATAAACCTATTACTAAATTGTTATACAAAAAAGCGCCTATCGGCGCTTTTTTTTGTTCCAAAACAACTCGCCTGCGATTTAACTGCAACCCTTGCAACTTAGGCAGATTTACCACACTATGAAAAAATATATCTGTTGCAAAGTAGTCAAGGTAATATCTATGAAGTTTTTCGCTGGGTTTATGACCTTTTTAGTCGCCCTGTTACATATAGGCATAATGGTGCTAGAAATGTTTTTCTGGAATCATCCTGTAGGACAAAAAATATTCTCGATGACGGCTGAGGTTGCACAATCTTCAGAAGTATTGGCCATGAATCAAGGATTATACAATAGCTTTTTAGGCTTTGGTTTACTTTGGGGTTTAATCAGTGGGAATCAAAGTCTAAAAGTATTTCTACTTATATGCATCACTATTGCAGGTATTTTTGGTGGCCTCACTGCCAAGGTTAGTATCTTATATATTCAAGCATTACCTGGATTCATCACGTTATTGCTAATATTAAAAGCCAAGAGACGCCAAGCGGGTGAAGCTCGTCTTTTCTCCTAATAAATAGCTGTCCCAAACTCAGATTAGTTAACCTGAGTTTGGGCTAAGCCATAGCGTCCAGTACCACTATTATTGCAGCTGTTTATTGCGGCCATCTTCACAGTAGCCTGCGGTTGCCGTAAAAATTAGCCTCGGCACCTGCAATAATTGTTCGATTTTATAATACCAATCCGTATAAACAAAAGGCCACAAAACGTGGCCTTTGAATAAATTATATAATCCTAACTATTAGTCAATACTACTCAATACCAAAGTCAGCCTTTAGCTGGGCGACTCTAATAATTGATGCCTTCTGTTTCATCTCACGCTGACTTAGTTTGCGTTTAGCTAAAAACATATCATCCGCTAATAACAGAGCTTCAACGTAATTGAGATAGATTTCTTCATTTTGCATATCATCAGTTATCGCTCGGTCATATAATTTTAACGCTTCTTTGTAGTCTTTTTCCGCTACAAATATTTGCGCTAGAGTATCCAAAGCCGCCGGATTACTAGGTTCGAGTTCTACTGCTTTTTCTCCATAACCCTTAGCCTTATCAATATTACCTTTTTGTAAATGCAAATAGGCTAAGTTATTACTGGCAATATAATTATTAGGGTTTTGTTGCAAAGCCAGTTCATAAGTAACCATCGCCCCAGATAAATCACCACCTATTTGTCTTTCTGCCAGTAACATTTTAGCGGCCAAATCTGTGGGTTGCTTCTGAAGATGTTGTTTAAGCAATTCTATGCTTTTGTTTGGTTGTTGTAATATTTCGTAGGTGGCCACAAGTAACATTACATTTTTAATATTTGGCACCGCATTGTATGCAATCAGTGCATTTTCTAATGCCAATTCTGGCTGTTTATTATGTAATTGAAAACGCGCCAGAAAACCTTTGCTTAAGGGTAAATCAAGTACATTCTCAGGTAATGCATCATAGGCCTTTTGAGCAGCAGGATAATCCGCCTGCATAATGAGAAAGTGAGTGTTCAACAACTGCATCTGAACATCGTCACGATTGTTAAGATATCCTTGGGTCAATTTTGAACCTTCTGCAAATTTATTCTGACTATCGAGTAATAATAACTTACCTACAATAGCGTCCTTATTATTGGGTTCTTTTGCCAACCATGCATCGTAATGCAAAGTAGCCGGTCGCAGTTGGTTAGTTTTAATCAAACTTTGACCTAATGTTTTCCAATAAGCTTGTGGCAGGTCTTTTTGATCTTTTATTGCGTTTAATAACTCAATTGCTTTTGGGTAGTTGTTTTCAACAACTTGGACACGGGCTAGCAGTAACCTTGTAGCAATATTTGCAGGATCACGGTTAAACGCAGCTTGGATCTTGTCAATTCCTGATGACAACTTATTCGCTTTTTTACTGACCATATAATAAGTCGCCAATGCGGGGACATTATCAGGATATTCAAGTAACAATTGCTCTAATAACAGGCTAGCCTGTGCCACATCTTCTTGTGCCAATGCTAAGTTAACCATGGCTAATTTTGGTGAGGGGCTAATTTTGTCTAGCCCTGACGCTTTTTCAAATTCTACTTTTGCCTCATTAAATTTCTGTTGCCTTGTGTAAACATCGCCAGCCAACAGATAGGGTTTTGCATCATCAGGGCTGGTGATTTTCCACTTAGCTGCTAGTTCCAAGGCTTTATCATATTTCTTAGTGACTATGTATGCTTTTGCGAGAGTAGTCTGTGCGCTCACCAGTTCAGGGGACTTACTAACGGCCTCTTCTAAATTAACAATGCCATCAAGGTTGTTCAGAGATAGCTGCAATAGTCCTAAACGTGTTAAATCTTCAGCCGTACGGCTAATATCTGAAGATTTCTCTATCAAAGCTTTAGCTTCTTTTTCAAAACCACCCCGCAGCAGTTGATAACTTGCCTTGGAAAACAAAGGGGCGTCTTTATCAGTGAGTTGATCGAGTCGCTCTAACACATCTCCAACTTCTGAGGTAAGTCCTAACTGCAATTGACTCGCAGCAAGTAATCTAAGACCAGGGTGATTATCTGGTAATAAAGACGCGACATAAGTCAAATGGCGGTTGGCACTTGAATAATCTTGTATTTGATAGGCTGAATAACCTGCAATCAAGCGTAGTGACGGCTCATCAATATTACCAGTAATGGCTATTTCTGCACGCTTAAGGGCATTAGCATAATCACCTTTATTTGCATAAGTTGCGGCTTTCAATTGATTCAATAAGGCATTTTGATCATTGAGTAACAGAAGTTCATCTATATAGGGATCAGCAGCTTCTAAATCACCTATGTCCACCAATAATTTAGCCAAAACAAAGGTTGTTTGTTTGTCTTCTGGGTAAAACTTAACATAGTCTTTAAATATTTCAGCAGCTTCATCTGGTGCACCAAGAGATAATTTTAGCTGAGCTAATAACTTCAGTACTTCTGCATTTTGTGGCGCTTGTTCACGCAACTCAGTTACAGTTGCAGCGGCTGTTTCATATTCTTTATCTAATACCAACTTATAAGCTGCCGTCAGACCTTTAAAAACAGAACTTGATTCAATTACAGACAATTCCTCAATCAATAAACGCGCTTCATCTAATTTATTTAAGCGCGCCAATGCCACCACTTTGAAATAACCGATTTCAGCTCGTTCGACCGAGGTTAAACCACCTTCGTTATGTTCTAATTTACTAATGGCTGAATAGGCACCAGTTTGCTGGTAAGCTTGAGTTAATAATGGTAATACTTTTGCTGCTTCAAAACCATATTCTAATGCACGATTAAGCTCTTTCTCAGCACTTTCAAACTGCTTCTGTTGAATATAAAGCTGCCCTAGTTCAAATCGAGCTTGAGCTGACTTCGGCTCAACTTGCACCGCATTTTTCAGTGCAACTACAGCAGCAGCAGGTTTATTTTCTGCAATATATTGTTGCGCGTCTTTTATATATTCGTCGCTTGTTTGTTTACCGCAACTAGATAACGCACTTAATGCAACAACAGCTAATGCATATTTTAATTGCGTTGAATTAAAACCTTTCATACTGATTATTCCTTGTATTAATCCTATGGAGATATAATGACATGTGTTTTTGTCTTATGCGACTAGCACAAACAGTTTTATTGTATAGATATTCCTCATTTATTCTGGCAATGGCGCATTGGAGAAGTTAAATATTCCGTCCCATTGAGCATCAAGTAGCGATTGTGCAACCTTTATTGGCAATGCCGTATGTTTACCGTCAGCTGATTTAATGATACCAAATCGTTGTAATTTAGCTAAAGCATCGGCGATTTCAAAATCAATTTGAAAATCAAAATGTTCTGCAAACCACTGTTCTATTTTATTGTCCAGTTGTTCGCTTGTCATAGAAGTCCCCTGAACCACAAGGAAATAATAAGCCAATATAGCCTCTTTACATTCTTCTTCTTCAGCAGAATCGATAAGATGATGAAAGACGCCTGAGTTGTTATCTAAGTTTTTAAAGTACAAGTTATCTGCCAAGGCTTTCATAAAACGCAACTTTCGGTTTTTAAACTTACTCCATTCTTTAAAGATAAAACCACCTAACACCCCTGCCCCTACCCCCAATGCAATTAATTGCTGGGTGTTAATCGTCACTTCTTGGTTAGTCAATCCCAGCCAATAACTAAAAAGTCCTGCTAATACTAATAGCGAAGCGCCAAGTTTAGTCACTAAGACTACCGCCCCCCCGACTAATGCCGAACCTCCTATTATGGCTTTATCGATAGTTCTCATACGCACCTGACTATTAGGGAACAACATTTCTAAATCGGCTTTAGGTACATTCTGAAAGAGCTTAATTATGGTAGAGCCAGGGTCGGCAATGCCCTGCTTAAACTTCGGTTTTTTACTTTTTGTCTGGCTAAAGTAATCTGCATCTTTAAATTTAATGTACACCGCGACTTTGTCGTAGTTGGTGAAAGTTATCTTTTGTTTACGTAATCCCCAAAATTTACTGATAGTTTCGGTTTGTTGATATTCGCCACGGCGATAAAAAACTACATCTTCAAAATCTTCAAATTCAACCGCTAACCTCACCTTAAATAATGATTCTTCTTGTAGCGCTTCTTGTAGATCTTGATCTGTGACTTTTTCGAAGTTAGCCGCATTTAATACTTGGGTAAATCTAGAGGTGAAGCTAGATTGCTTAGCCTGCAAAATATCATCAGTTAACTTAGTAACGGTTAATGTGTCGGAATTAGGATCAAAAGGTGCATAACTATCTTTTAATTCTTCTAGAATTTGATGATATTCGAAATGTAAGGTACTCACTATCAGCTGGCAAAGTGTTTTAAATGGACTGAGTTGCTCACTTGACAATTGGCCATCATCTAAACAGGCTTGGATTAAATCTGTTTTTCTCAGTGGGATAAATCGGTCTTTCTTAATACTTGGTTTCATAGAGGCCTTTGCTCTTAATCCTAAAAACTACTTTTGATGAAAAATTTGCCAAATGAAGAAATTCATCGTTACATGTTAACCATCGGATACAACTAAACCACTTATTTGCAACATACTTGACAATAAACCACAAATTGCTGCACTACAAAAACACATTTCCCAAAAATAATGCAATTAAACAAAGCATTACATGGAGTAAATGTTGAAAATCGAATATAATTTAACCTTTGAAACCGTGCCGGCTTCGCCTTAAATAATTGTATTACTGATTTTAGAAATTGTATTACCGATTCAAATAACGCTGTGCCTGCCTGTACCCTGGGAAAATTGATGACAACCACCACATCTGAAATAACATTTAGAGATTTAAACCTACCCGAAGAACTGCTGCAAGCATTAGATAAAGTCGGCTATGAAAAACCAACACCTATTCAAGCAGAATGTATTCCGCTTATATTAGACGGCCATGACGTATTAGGTACTGCACAAACAGGTACCGGTAAAACCGCCGCCTTTGCCTTACCTATGTTAGCGAATATTGATCCTGAAGATAAGAACACTCAACTATTGGTATTAGCACCCACTCGTGAACTTGCTATTCAAGTAGCTGAAGCATTCCAAGTGTATGCAAGCTTTTCCAAGAAAATTAACGTATTGCCTATTTACGGTGGTTCGTCTTACGATAACCAAATTCGTCAACTAAGACGCGGTACACAAGTTGTAGTCGGAACACCTGGCCGTGTTATTGACCACATCAAAAAAGGTACACTTAAACTCGACAAATTGAAGTTTTTGGTACTAGATGAAGCCGACGAAATGTTGCGTATGGGCTTTATCGACGATGTAACCTGGATATTGGGTCATGCCCCAGAGAAGCGCCAAACAGCACTTTTCTCTGCAACTATGCCAGACCCCATTCGTAAAATAACCAAGCGTTATTTGAATGACCCTAAATCAGTCAAAATCGAATCCAAAGTGGCCACCGCTAGCACCATTCGCCAGCGTTATTGCCAAGTAGCTGGACATCATAAATTAGAAGCTCTGACTCGAATATTGGAAGTCGAAGTTTTTGATGGTGTGATCATCTTTGTTCGCACCAAAACAGCCACTATGGAATTAGCTGAAAAGCTGTCGGCACGAGGATATGCAGTTGAACCTCTTAATGGTGACATTCCACAAAATTCACGTGAACGTACTGTTGATCGCCTGAAAAAAGGCAAAATCGATATTTTGGTTGCCACAGATGTTGTAGCTCGAGGACTTGATGTTGAACGTGTAAGTCACGTTATCAACTTTGACGTACCTTATGATACAGAATCATATGTTCACCGTATTGGTCGTACTGGTCGTGCTGGACGTGAAGGTGATGCGATATTGTTTATTTCACATCGTGAAAAACGCATGTTGTTTTCTATTGAACGCGCCACTAGGCAGACAATTGATTCGATGACGATTCCGTCAATCTCACAATTAAACGAAACCCGCTTATCTCGTTTTAAAAATAGTGTGATTGAAGCGATTGGCGATTCCTCTATTGAAACGCTAATTCCAATCGTTGAATCCATTCAACAAGAAACTGACGCAGCACCAGAAGTGATAATGGCCGCATTAGCCAAAATCGCTCAAGGTGATGAGCCACTTATCCTTAGAGAAAGTGACCGTCCTGATTTAAATGCTGCCCCTCCAAGAGGTGATCGTGGCGACAGAAATGATCGTGCTCCAAGAGAGCGCGGTGGTCGTCCAGAACGTGGTGGTGAACGTGGCGGCGGTGAGCGTGTTAAGCGGGAACGCAAATCAGGCCCACCTAGTGAAGGTATGCAACGTTATCGTATTGAGGTCGGTCATACTCATGGTGCCAAACCTGGCAACATAGTAGGCGCGATCGCTAACGAAGCAAATATCAGCAGTAAAAATATTGGTTCGATCGAAATTTATGATAATTTCAGTACAGTAGATTTACCTAAAGATATGCCTAAAGCGACACACGACACTTTACAAAAAACTCGTGTAGCAGGTCGTAGTTTAGGA
>TARA_R110002153_G_scaffold35942_5_pt1 | contig 32261 bp, 53 predicted proteins | sample TARA_R110002153 | Tara Oceans TARA_R110002153 (sample SAMEA4398193) | marine metagenome | biome: Polar Biome; feature: [SRF] surface water layer (ENVO:00010504); material: water (ENVO:00002006), including particulate matter (ENVO:01000060) such as... | depth 5 m | reverse complement strand
ACTACTTCCACAGAAGTCACTACACAGATATCAAACTTTACGCATGATAGTATTTTAGGAAAGGTAATGGTAGAACACAACAAAAACATTAAAGCAATTGAGTTACTCCTTGAAGTAAATGAGGAGTTACTCAAAACTGCAAAGAAGGAAAAGAATCCCGAAAAGATTTACAACTGTCAATACATGGTAGATGAATACAGTGTCATGTTGGAAGAATATAAGGAGTTCTATAAGGTATAAGTAGTACCAAAGGAGTGATTATGAAAGCAGGAAAAATTTGGGGACAGACTGAACTCATTCATGCGAATGGGGTTTTGGAGTTTCATCGTATAGAATTCAAGAAGGGATTTAAATGTTCTGAACACTTACATGAACATAAGTGGAATGGATTCTATTGTGAACAGGGACAGATGATTGTCCGTGTATGGCAAGAAGGTGACCAAGATGGTCTTGTTGACGAAACGATACTTAAGGCGGGTGAGTTTACGCAGGTAAAACCTGGCAAGATTCACCAATTTGAAGGTATCTCCGATGGTACTGCGTTTGAGTTATATTGGGCAGAGTTCAATCATGACGATATTGTACGTAGAACAGTAGGAACAAAGATAGTAAAATAATTTACTTTTAACCAAAAAAAGGTGTCTCTGTAGATACCTTTTTGTATATATAATATTAAGAGGATAATATGATTAATAGATATGAAAGAGAAGTCTTTGAAATTTTTAATGATTTCAGTAAACTAACCAAGAAGGCGGATAAAGTCGAATTTCTTAAAGTAGAAGGCGAACGAACCCCCGCATTTAAAGATGTCATTCGAGGCATATTCGATGAACGTCTGAAGTTTGTCTTACCCGAAGGTAAACCCCCGTACTCCCCAAACAGACCCGAAAGTACTCCATCAAGTCTACGTAGATTACATAGACAATTCGGTGACTATGTCGAGGGTGCTCGAAATCAATCCCAACCCAAATTCAAAATAGAAAGAAGTTTTATTCAGTTATTGGAGAGTGTCCATGCCGAGGATGCATTAATCGTAGTTGATATGATTAATAAAAAATCTCCAGTCAAAAGTTTGACTAAGAAGTTAGTTCAGGAGGCGTTTCCGAGTATGTTACCTTCCGCCTAATCTCTTAATTTTGTTATGAGTTAAATTAACCATTAACCCATAGGAGACGTTTATGCCGTACACACAGATAGAACGGTTAAAGAATGACAGTAGAGAACTTGAGAATTATATTTACCGATTGAAAAAAAGAGGTAAGGATAATCTTGTTAAAAAGTTAACTGCAAAACGGGAATTCTTAAACCAAACTATCGTTGATTATAATGATAACAATTTTCAATCAACCGCATAAAAAGGAAGGTGATACCATCTCGTAGGGGACGTTAATTCGTCCCCTTCGTCATTTAAATTCAGGATATATAATACTATGCCAAGTTATGATTTTTTAAACCAAAAGACCGAAGAGGTCGAATGTCACGTCATGAAGATGTCAGAATATGACGACTTCGTAAAAGATAACCCCCATCTAAAACGACAATACACTGCACCCCCTCTAGTTTCTTCTAAAGGTGGTAATGTTGTGTCGCAAACTTCGGGAGACTTCCGAGACCTGTTGAAGGGGATTAAAAACCGTTCTGCAAAATCCAACACTATAAAGACTTATTAATGACTAAACCTCAAGTACTTCGAATAGATCACTTAAGAACATTTGACCCCCTAACTGAAAACCAAAAATCATGCTTCGATGCATGGAAGGATGGTAATCATCTAATGATGTATGGGACTGCGGGAACTGGTAAGACATTCCTAGGTCTATACTTCGCATTAGAACAAGTCATGGAAAAGAGTAATACCATTGAAAAACTTGTTGTGGTAAGAAGTGTGGTACCCACCCGTGAGATTGGATACCTGCCTGGCACCCTAGAAGAAAAACTTTCTGCCTACACCGCACCCTATATTCCTCTTGTCTCATCAATGTTTGAAGACGGAGAAGCATATAGAAAGTTAGTTGTTGACAGTAAATTACAGATAATGTCTACGTCACATATACGTGGTCTCACACTCGACAATACTATTGTTCTTGTTGATGAGTGTCAGAACCTTACCTTCCACGAACTGGACTCTATCATTACGAGACTAGGACATAACTCTCGCATTATCTTTGCGGGTGACTATCGACAATCCGATTTTACAAGGGAAAGTGATAAGAAGGGTATTAAGGACTTTATAAATATTGTTGAACAATTAAAGAACTTTAGTTGTGTAGAATTCCAGTGGCAGGACATAGTACGTTCTGACTTTGTGAGAGACTACATAATGACTAAAGAAATGCTAGGATACTAATATGCAATTAAGTAAAAACTTCACACTCAAAGAGTTCACAAAGTCTATGACTGCGACTCGATTGGGTATCAACAACACACCTGAAGGTGAACATCTACGTGCAGCGAAAGAACTGTTTGCACATGTGGTTCAACCTATCAGGGAACACTTCGGTATCACCCGTATCAATTCGGGTTATCGTTCTCCTGCACTGAACCAATCCGTGGGTGGTTCTTCAAACTCACAACACTGCAAAGGTCAAGCGGTAGATATCGAATGTGATAGAGCAGACAACCTTGATGTTGCAAAATGGATTCGGGATAACTTAGACTTCGACCAAGTCATTTCTGAGTTCTATGTTGAAGGTGACCCATCTTCGGGTTGGGTTCATGTAACCTACGTTGGTTATAAAGAGAACCGTAACAAGTGTTTGACCGCATCACGGGTGAATGGTAAGACACATTACTCATTAGGATTACCTGAATAAAATGAAAAATGTGATATTCCAATATATGATAACGGGTCAAGATTGTGATTCAAGGGGGCCGATTCCCGAACTACCGAACCGTACAAGGTCTTCGGTATATCGTGAAGTCGCAGACCTATCCGCACATTCCTTTAAAAAGTATGCGGATAAGATAGGGGCAACTCATCACTACTCTAAGAAAGCAACTATCACCGAGGGAGTAGGAGGACATACTGTATTATTGTTTGAAGTCCTAAGACTAATCTATGACGAACTCTATGATGATTACGATAACCTACTGTTCGCAGATACGGATATCGTTTGTAATACCGAGGAGAATATCTTCGATATGCATGTTGCGTCAGGAAAGGATGTGTCAGGTATCATGGAATCATCTATTCACATTGCAAGGGGAACTAGTGGTAAGTTAGATTATCCTTATGCAAGTTGGGATAACGCTGACCCACAATATGAACTTATTTGTGATAAGTACAAGCGATTAGGATATCCTGTTGTTCCTGTAGAAGAAGAAGATATTAACCCCTCACGAGTGCATATAATGAACACGGGTGTTCACGTATGGACTAAGGAAGCACGTCTAAAGGCACGTGAACTGTTTGACCCGTGGTTAGATTACCTTAAGGACGGAGAGAAGTATGGCGACCCATTTTGGTTAAATAATGACCAACCTTACCTCTCTGCACAGATAGTTAAACATGGACTAAGTATCAATCATATGAATCAAACATGGAACGACTCGCCCCCGCATTATAAAGACTGGAATGCGTGGAAAGACCAAAACTTCCTACATTATACAGGTGGTTTCGGTAAGGCGGAGTTCCTAAAGGACTATGATGCAGGACTATTTAAATACATTTAAAGCTTGACAAAACCCTCTCTTGGTGTTATAATAAGTACCTAATTGAGAGAAATAGAGATGAATAAGGAAAATAAAGAATTGAACAAAGAATATCACAAGGTAATCCTGACTGACGCAGATGGAGTACTCCTGAACTGGGGTTACGCATTTGACATTTGGATGATGGAGAAAGGTTTTGAGTGTCTGAATCCTCTTGAATATGACATTGCAAAAATCTATGAAATAGAGAAATCTGTTGCAAAGAGACTTGTAAGGGAATTCAACGAAAGTGCTCACATGGGATTCGTTCCCCCTCTAAGAGATGCAATGCAGTATGTCAGGAAGTTACACGAAGAACACGGTTATGTGTTCCACTTGATTACTAGTATGAGTAAAGATGAGAACGCACAGAAACAACTAAGAACAATGAACATTAAGAAGTTGTTCGGTGAGACTGCGTTTGTTAAGTTTATCTACCTAGACACAGGTGCAGACAAGGACGAAGTTCTTGCAGAGTACGAAGGTACTGAGTATGTTTGGGTTGAAGACAAGGTTGAGAATGCAGAAGTTGGTGCAAGATTCGGTTTAGATAGTCTTGTTATGGAACATGGATACAACATGGACAACGAAGAGTTTCCCCTCATGAAGGGTTGGAAAGATGTCTATGATTATGTTGTTAACACCTAATGGACAATCCTCCCTTCTTCAGAAAGTATTCATTAAACGTAGAGAACCACGAGAAGGAAGCGGGGATATCTCCCCAAGAAAGTCGGAGAAGATTTAACGCAAGTCTTCTTGCAACTATCCAAAAGTTAATCACTGAAAAACATATCATTACAGACTTAGGTCAGAGGATTGATCTAGATTTTACTGGGTTCGCTAAGATGACTCATACCGATTACAAGATAACGGATGATGGTTACAGAACCAATAGAGTATATGCAGAATCGATTAGAAGGAGAATGAAACCATTCTTAAACCACTACGCTAGTCTATGGGGTTGTCGTAACTTTGATGCACAAGGTATATGGTTTGCACAATACGAAAACGGTGCAGAGTTTGGATGGCATACCCACGAGGGTTGTAATGCCTCTGCGGTATATATGTTGGAACTGCCTGACTCATCTGCTGCAACAGAGTTTTGGGGTATAGATTGGGATGAAGAATTAAACGAGGGTGACCTTATGGTATTCCCTGCAATAGTACCTCATCGTAGTCCTATTATCAGTAGAGGTCGTAAGACAATTATAGGAATTAACGGTAATATAAATAATTGTCCAAGCAACCTAACTGGAGACAGACCCTAATGGAAGAAGAAATTAAAAGACCGATAGAATATCATCCCGCAGATTCGAATGGAGATGGTAAAGTATCACAAGAAGAACATGACATGTTCTTGGAGTTCAAGAGAAAAGAACTTGATGACCAAGATGCAATGCGAGACGCACAACGTAAGATGGCGTGGTTCGCATTAGGTGGAATGTTACTATATCCCTTTGCAGTAGTTCTTGCAGATGTAATCGGACTAGACCAAGCGTCTAAGATTCTTGGTGACATGGCAGCAACATACTTTGTATCTGTTGCAGCAATCGTTGCAGCATTCTTTGGAACACAAGCGTATACAAAGAGTAAGTAATGGAAAAGATTCGGTGGAGAGGAACCGTTGGTGTAGGTGACTTTATGCAGGCATTGAATGTCTGTCACCGATACTCATTCGACCACAATATCTCTCCAGTCAATCTAGAAATGCATTGGGAACACGGTGAAGATTATCTCTTCCACCCCGATGACCCCGAAACTATTATCCAAAGATTACATAAGATACATGACATGTATTATCAGAACACACGTGTAGAAGTTACCCATGTGTTTGATAGTGATATGTTTCATTACGAAGATGTTGACCTAAAACTAAAAAATAGGTTCTTCTTCGACTCTGAAAGATATGACCCTACGGGTTCTCCTCCCAATGATTGGATATTCCACCCCCACGAATTCCAAAACCCTCAAAAGAAGATTGTGATATTCACACCACATTATAACAAAGAACCACCAAGATATTGGAAAAGATGGTTGACAGGACATGATTGGTATGGTATAATAGAGCTGCTTCGATGGGAAGGATGGATAGTAAAGGAATTAACATATCGTACTCCTATAATGGAAGCATACGAACATATAAAGGAATGTAGATTTATTGTATCCTATGATGGTATGTGGCATTACATAGGTAGAAACTTTAGTAAACCACATTTGATTCCATCTAAGGAAGGTGTTACTAGTTATAATACACCTAATGCATATAAGTGTAAAGACAAGCAAGAGATGTTAGATTTCTTCTTAGAAGAGAACGTTGGCGATTCCCTAAATAAACTAAGGAAGAGGGCGAAAGCACTAAAGGATAAATTACAGAGGGAACTCGGAGTAGAACTAAAATGAAAGTATTGATAATGGGATTGCCTGGCAGTGGTAAGACAACCTTTGCAGAGAAGTTACATAAGGCACTTATAAATTCTGCATGGTTTAATGCAGATAAGATAAGAGAGATGACAAATGATTGGGACTTCTCAGACGAAGGTAGAACTAGACAATCAAAAAGAATGAGAAACCTTGCAGACTTCGAGAGTGAGAATAGTAGGTGGGCGATATGCGACTTTGTGTGTCCCACAAGAGAGACAAGAAAGAATTTTGACGCAGACATTACTATATGGATGGATACTATTGACCAAGGTAGATTCGAAGATACCAACAAACTATTTCAGAAACCTGAAAATATAGAGTATCGTATTACTGACTGGGACAAGATTAATATAGACGAGATTGTTCTTGATTTGTTTGGTCAACGAAATTTTATACATTCCAATGTCCATGCAGGAGATGTACCAAAACGGATGCCAGCGAAAGTATATAATTACATGAAAAGCGAATGAAGGAAAGATAGTATGGAATTAGTAATTGATAGAGCAGTAATTGAGATTAATGGTGGATGCAACTATAGTTGTACCATGTGTCCTCAAGACATGAGAACGGGTGGACGTGATAAACGATTCCTCCGTAAGATGAACCTATTAGAGTTTGAGAACAACGTATCTGATTGTGCAAAACATGGACTCAAAGTTGTCAACCTAGAGGGTAGTGGAGAACCCACCCTCAATAGGAACTTACCCGAATACATTAAGATTGTTAAGAAGTATGGAGCAAAGTGTTTCATGTTCTCTAATGGATTTCGTATGCACGGTAAGTTTATGCGGGATTGTGTTGATGCAGGATTGGACTTTTATCGATTCTCTTTCATTGGTTATAATCCCGATAAATACAATGAATGGATGCATAACACTCAAGGCGGAAACTTTGATTTAATATGTAAGAATATTAAAGAGATGCAAGACTATGTCACCGAATCAGGTAGTGACTGTGTTGTCGCAACATACCATTTAATAACTGATAATGATAATTTGGAGGAAGAGTTAAGTGAATACAAGAAAGTGGTTGAGAAACTTGGAGTTAAAACAGAAATATGGAAGATGCATAACTGGAGTGGAGTCTATGATAATAAAGACAAACGCCAAGGTAAAACTAAAACGTGCGGCAGGCCATTCTCTCCTGATGTCGTTATCCGTGCTGGCGGTCTTGACGGGAAAACTGGGGCAGTCGCTCCTTGTTGTCAAGTCTTGGGCAGAGACGAAGAAGCAGTCTTGGGTCATACGAGTGAGAAGTCTATAGGTGAGATATGGAATGATATCCCATATACTGAACTTAGGGAACAACACACAACTGGAGATTACCCTGACTATTGTAAAGGATGTGATTTTCTTCTTGATGACCCTGAAGTATTAGTGTACAGTAACCATGACCGTGACCTATATAAGATGCACGGTACTGAATTTGATTTAGACGATTACAGATAAGGAAAATATCGTGAGTAAAGAAACCGCACCAAGTGAAATGACATTCATCGACTATACGTTATATCGAACAGGAGATACCTTTCAACTTGACGAGGAATTGACAATTGACAAGATTTCTAACTCAGAGTGGAAAGAGGGTGATACCTTGACCCTGAGTGTAGAGAATGGTAGAACAACCTTTAGAAAAATTTAATTAGGAATTACATTATGAAGAGAATGATATATCAAGTATCGGTGGGTAAACCATCAAACCTGTATAAACATTGTATAAACAGTGTTAGATTGTATTGTGAGAAACATGACATATCACACATCGTCCAACATACCCCCAAGATGTGGATTACACCTGACCCCTTCACATCTAATCGTAGTAAGGAAGCCGTGTCCCGTGTAGGGTGTCTTCCTATCTATGAGAAAGAGAATGCATTTAGTTATATAGATAGTTTTGACCAAATCGCTATTATTGATGCAGACATTTACATTCGTCCCGATGCCGATAATATCTTCGAAGAGTTTGGAACTGACCATGCGTTTGGTGCCGTTGCAGAACGTGAGATGAATATCCAAGATTGGTATAAGGGTAAGATTAAAAACTACTCCGCCATGCAGTATAGACATTTACATAGTAGTGGACAAGGAGACTTTGTACCAAATGAGTTGGGTTATGAATTCTTTAATATGGGAATGATTGTTCTCAATACAAGTCTATTCAGACCATACCTTAAGGGTCAAACACCTTTGGATTTCATTAAACGTGATGAGTTCAAAGACTTCGTGGATGGTGTCGGTGCATATAAGTGGAGTACTGACCAAACCCTTTTGAACTACTTCTTAAAGAAATACAACATTCCTACCAAACATATCAGTCCAACATTTAATGGATTGTTTAGTGCAGTTGACAATATTAATGATTGTCACTTTGTACACTTCTTCCTGAAGGACAAACTACCTAATGGTGGTGAGAATGTCAAAGAATTAATGAGTGCGATTAATGCCACGTAAACTATTTATTCACATCCCTAAGAATGGTGGAATGACCATTAGAAAGAGTCCACTGACAAGAGATCAGGTTGTTCTTGCAAAACCCAACATGCATATCAGTACGGACTACACGAAACGTATGCACAAGGCTATGCATGAAAATAAAGAACATGAAGGTAACGAACATGCACGTTGGAGAGATTGGAATGTACAACTAAGAGAAGAGTATACAGCATTTGCAATCGTTCGTAATCCTTGGGATAGGGTTGCATCACGGTATCTCTTTGCAAAGAAGGTAATGCTTCATGAAGGAACACAACCACCCGATTACATAGATGCAGATTCGTTTGAATCATTCCTAGAAACTCGACATGAGTGGGGTAATAAAGAATACTTTTGGCATCGTGCAATCAAAGGTTGGTATCCCGCATGGGACTACGTGACCGATGATGATGGAAAAGTGAGATGTGATATCTTACGATTCGAACATTATAACAGTGATGTTAAAAGTTACTTCGGGTTACTTCAGAATCCTGAACCCCGTAATATAACACGTGTACCTAATGACCACGGTAGGACGGGACATGGAGTAGGTTACAAAGACCTATATACTAACGAGACTATACAAATAGTCGCAGACTGGTACAAAAAAGATATTGACCATTGGGGTTTTGATTATGATACTAGTGCAACAAGGAATTATTGGAAATGAGTGAATTAGCAGCAAGATTTAATAAATATAAATGTGACAAGAGTGACAAACATCAATACGAAACAGTGTATGAACCCCACTTCGAACCACGTAGAAACGATGACATCAACATCTTGGAGATCGGTACATTCAAGGGTGCATCGACACGTGCGTTACACGACTACTTTCCTAAAGCAAATATCTACACTATAGATTTCTTTCAGAGAACAAATCCCGAAGACCTTGATATTCTAAATGAGGAAAGAGTTCACTGGATTAAATCTGATTCTACTGTTGTGGGTCTACCCCTATTAATAAAAGAACAGTGGGGTGATGTCAAATTTGATTTTGTTATTGACGATGGTGGACATTGGCCAATGGCAAATTTGTTAACATTCAAAAACATCTACCCTAGACTTGTTGAAGGTGGTACATACTTCATTGAAGATGTTTGGCCACTAGAACTAATGACCTTCGGTGAACTGCAACACCCTTGGATACTAAGGGATAAGGAAAGATATAATATGCTTGATAACAATAACTTCCTTGCAGAAATTAATAAACACACGGTAGTAAGACACGACAACCGTAAAAAAACAAGATGTGCGGATAGTTATATTATTGCTGTGAGTGACTAGTATGATGAAAGCGCTTGTTATCACACTAACAAACAACTACGTTTCTAATCTAGGTTCTAGGATGTTACTCTCATCTATCAAAGACACCAAGAGTAAACTGGAAACCATGATTGTGGATGCAACAACTCCGATAACTCTTGCCGAAGATTTGTCAAAGATCGACTACATCAATACAACAGGATTAGAGTGGAGTTGGCCTATTACCGAAGACCAAGACCGTCTTGATTTAAAAACAGGACTATACCTAAGACATTACGAAACCAGTGATATCACAAAGGTTGTTGCGTGTATGGTATCTCACATGAGATGTTGGCAGATGTGTATTGACCTCGATGAACCTATCGTTGTCCTTGAACATGATGCAATATTTACACGTAAGTTTGATTTTAAAGACTTGACAAAAGACTTTAAAGGTGGTATAATAGGTCTCAATCATCCAAAGGGAACAACTCGTAAGGCGAAAACGTTCCATGAGAAGGTGATTGTAAACGAAGGATTACAACCTGTACCTTCGGTAGATGAATCACATGAGAATCCACTCCCCCAAGGAATTGCGGGAAATTCTGCATATGTTATATCTCCGAATGCAGCTAAGAAACTTCTAAATAAAACTAGAGAGATCGGTATGTGGCCAAATGATGCGGTCATGTGCAAACAGTTCTTCCCTTGGTTACAAGTTGTGTATCCGTATTATACAGGTATACAACAAGGACTAGGAAGTACTACTACAGGAAGGTAATGATAATGAAGATGTATGTGATAGGAATTGAGGGTAACGAACTGTCCATGAACGCAGTTGAACGTTGCATCAAGTCCGCAAAGATATATGGTCATAAAGTGACCCATCATGTTGCTACCACACCTGATAAAAACCCCCTTAAGATTCTTAAGAAGGAGGGAATATCTGCAATCGGATTCGAAGAAGTCTACTCACGAGAACTTAATTGTATCTCTGCATTTCTATCACACTATTCACTATGGAAGAAGTGTGTTGAATTGAATGAGACTATCTTGGTATTGGAACATGACGCAGTATTCAAGGGAGTAGTACATAACTACCCCTTCCAAGATATTTGTAACTTCGGCAAACCATCCTATGGTAAGTACAACACTCCCACGTCTCTCGGACTGTCCCCCTTAACCTCGAAGCGTTATTTGCCTGGCGCTCATGCATATGGAGTAACCCCTAGTGGTGCAAGAAAACTTATCGAACAAGCAAAAGTGTACGCAAGACCAACAGATGTATTCATTCACTTGGACGTATTCCCAACCGTATCAGAAGTATACCCATGGCCAGTGGAATGCATGGACGACTTCACTACCATACAAAATAGAAATGGATGTATCGCTAAACATAGATATGATTACGAAACCTACGGAATAGTGAACGCATAATGGAAATTATCTTAACAGGGTGTGATGATAAAACTGCATGGCAAGTCCCTTTCTTTGTCAAAAGTATTAGAACCCATAACCCATCCGCAGAATTAATTCTTGCGGACTTTGGTCTATCAGAGGAGAATCTTGAAAAGTTCTCACATCTTTTTGATGGAGTCTTCTATGTGGATAGTGATGCAAAAGGGTGGTTCAAGAAACCCCTTGCAATACTAGAAGCATCTCAGATTGTTGGTGTTACAAAGGTATGTTGGTTAGATACTGACTGTCAAGTCACCGCAGATATCAGTGATATCTTTAAGTTATCTACACCACAAACTCTCGGAATGGTAGAGGATAGACCTTGGACTGCCCGTAGACCTCAACTAGGTAAGTGGTACAATAGTGGATGTGTGTTGGTTGAGGGAGCACCTCAGATATTAAAACTGTGGGCAAAACAGTGTGTAACGAATCCTACTCAGGGTGACCAAGAAGTATTACATATGATGATGGATGGTGATGAGATAAAGAAGATACGTTTTATCAATCCACTTCCTCATACGTACAACACGTTACGATTAGACTATATAGATAACATAGCAGTAAAAAACCCGAAGGTTATACACCATACGGGTGATAAAGGAAACGCTGTTTTGTCAGAGTTAATGAAACAGTCTAACGAGGAGAAATAATGTACGAATATAGATGTACGGTAGTAAAAATTATTGATGGAGACACAGTAGATGTCGATATCGATTTAGGTTTTGGGGTTTGGTTAAAGAAAGAACGTATTCGTCTTTTTGGAATTGATACACCTGAGAGTAGAACAAGAGACCTTGAAGAAAAGAAGTATGGTCTTAAAGCAAAAGAATATTTGACAAATATGTTGAATGATGAAGGTGGTATTCGTCTTAAAACACGTAAGGATAAAGAAGGTAAGTATGGACGTATCCTAGGTGAGTTATGGAGAAGTACAAACTTTGCAGATCAATCAATCAATCAATATTTAATTGACACCCACAATGCAGTTGCATATCATGGACAATCAAAAGAATCAATCGAAGAACAACATATCGCAAACAGAGCGAAGGTAGACCTGAATGAAAGTATTACATAATAACGTATTGTTAACCGAAGTAGAAGTAGAATCCAAAACTGAAGGTGGGATTATCCTATCACAAAGTATCTCTACAGGACACAAACCTGCAAGAATCATTGCAGTTGGTGATGCCGTAAGAGACGCATTCCCTGAGATTAAAGCGAAGGGTAAAGTATATTGTGACTGGAAAGAAGCAATGCCTGTGGAAATTGAAGGTCTGAAATGTGCTGTCATAGATGTTAAACATATTAAATTAGTTATTGAATAGTCACAGAAGAGATTATAATGAGAGTTAATGTTTTAGGTAATGGTGATAATGCGGGAATCTTTAAGAGAGGAACCAAGGGTAAGTTACTGATATGTAATATGCCTCCTTTCGAAATAACCCGTAATGAAGTCTTTGCTACCGTGATGGTAGACTTTAAGATGATGAATGCGTTAACTAAGGGTCATATCAAATTAGATATGTATGATTGGATTCTAGGTAATCGTCCACGTCAGTGGATGGAGATGAGACCTGACTTCTATCTCAGATATTCTAGGAACATTAAGTCGTTCTATAAACATGTGCCCGAATACGCAGTGATGAATGGGGAAGTCAGTATGGCAGCAACCAACTTCAACTGTGGACATCTTGCGGTACACTATGCATGTCATAAGATGAAGGCAACTGAAATCCACATGTATGGATTCGATGCACTGTTTGACATGAACATCGAGTCATTCACTGACTTGTTATTAGAATCAGACCGTGGTGCGAACAACACCCATAGACTTGCTACCACTTGGAGAAAGGTATGGCAGAGTATGTTCGCAGAATTTCCTGATGTACAATTCAACCTACATCACCCTCACAATCACCTAAAGTTTCCTAAACCTGAAAACGTCAATCTTATTATAAAATAATCCTTGACAAAAGAGGATTTGTTTGTTATAATGGTTGCATATTGATTGGTGTATACGCCCTTAGCTCAGTTGGATAGAGCAAGAGATTTCTAATCTCTAGGTCAGTGGTTCGAATCCACTAGGGCGTACCAATCAATTATAACTTGCCTCCGTAGTTTAACGGATAAAACAAGACGCTACGAACGTTTAGCTAGTGGTTCGATTCCATTCGGGGGCACCAATTAAAGGAAAGATAAATGATTAATCCAAATTACAGACTGTTTAAAATGAAAGATGGATTCACTCTCGGTGAGAATGTGACCCAATCAGATATTAAAACCCACAAGAAACTTAACGAGTGGAAAGACGATGATGTCATGGTAGTAGTTGATGAGGACAGTAAAGTTGTCTACATCGATGAGTGATATAAAGATATACGATAGTAACCCTATCCCTGTCGAGAAGTATTACCACGAGTTAATGTCTGATATTCATTGGACTCATTCGGGTAAGAGTGGAATTCCATCTGAGAAGTTTAAGCATTGGTCTAATGCTACATCTAAGGATAATCCTATTATTAAGGAAATTTGGAATGAAGTCCAAAGACAGATTCCTATAGAACTAACCCCTACCAACATTCTATTGAATCTGTATAATCACGGTGATTCTTCACATACACATATAGATTCCACTGAGTGGACAATTATTGTCTACATGAATCCTACGTGGGATATTAATTGGGGTGGGTATACTGTGTTTATGAACAAGGCCGTAGATAAGATTATCTATGCGGTGTATCCTAAGCCAGGCAGTTTTGTTATGTTCAAGAGTAATATCTTACATAAACCAACCGCAGTAGAAAGAGAAACTCCCTATCCACGGTTTGGTTTGACGTTCCAGTGTAATGTTAAGACTTCTTCTTAGTTTGAGTTTTAATCCATCTTTTTGCTAATGAATTTTCAATAGGTTTCTTAAGGAACTTGGTCACATCTTTGTATGCACGTAGAGTCTCTACTTTAAAGTCCTTACCTTCTGAGTTATCAACAATCAACATATTCTGTTTACCAAACATTGTTTGAAATGCACCAATGTTTTTCTGAACAGTCTTCCAGTAGTCGGTAACACCCTTCTCACCAATGGTACGGTCACGTTCGGAGTCTCGTTTGATTGCGGTTTCTAGGTCGGTGTTCACAAATATCATTGCTGTATCATAACCAATATTTTGTAATGACTTGACTTGTTTCTTAACCTTATCGAAGTCTTTACCTGTTCCATCAATAACAAGACCAAGACGACCTTTGATGTATAGAGTCTGTTTGATACCAGTCAGTCTTTTTGCCTTACCACGAATCTCTTGACCTTCGTCAGAGAAGATTTCTTCGGGTGACATTACTTTTCCTGCCTTCTTCATTGCTGCTTCGAATGCATCATCCGAGTTAACAACCTTCATTCCTAATGCGGGGAGACCTGTCTTACCAACGATAAAAGATTTACCACTGCCTGGCCCGCCTGCAAGGAATACTGCTTTAAAGATTGCAGGGTCATTAATCCCTTCTGATAGAAACGTACTAAATTTTAACATTAACCGAACCTCTTTGCAAATGTTTTTAGGTCAATAGTATCGAAACTACCAAACTCATCTACAACTCTATACTGTAGTTTACCACCACTAATTACTGGTTTCGCACTATACAGTTTACCATCTTTAGCTCTTAGACCCGTGACTTCAGACCCCTTTATAGACACACCTTTTATCTTTGGTGCTTTTTCCATCAATTCTTTTAATGTTTTCATTTTAATGTACTCTTATTTTGTGTAACAGGTTCGATACCTGTAGTTTAAAACTGTTCTCTTGGGTTGTTCTAATAACACCTTCTTCGTCATCAAAAATTTCCAATGGTTCTTTCTTTAGGTTGTCGGGTGTAATTATACCAATAACCTTTTGTATAGTATCTAGGATATCCTTTCTACCAATAATTCTTTCGCCTAATTTTGGAGTAGTATTAAACTGAACTAGTTCATACCCTTCAGTACATAGATGTTGAAAGTCTTTTTTAATTTCACTTGATCGGTATGTCTCATTCTCAAAATGAGGAACATCCATTAAGATAACTGCATCGTATTTCTCTTGGTCTGCAATATGACCCTTGATAAGATAATCATCTTTACCAAGAACATATGGTTCGTCCGCACGTGCAATAGTGATTGGTGAACCCGTGACGGATGCGTATTGTTCATATAAGAAGTCGAAGAAACTTACATGGTTTCTATTTTTGACAACGGTAATTTTACCGTCAGTCTCGTTGTATTGATGGATGATGGGGAAACTATGTATACCTGCCCCACCGTAAGGAAGATAAGAGTCCTCTTGACCAAACACTAAACTAGCAAATGTGCTGAGGTCGTGTCGAGATGCATCTGTCCATGAAGGAATAACAAGTACATTTTTATAACCACGTACTGATATGAACGCATCATAAATTGCACCACCAGTATATAATGAAACCAACGCCCGATAGACTGTTGCATTATCCTGCATAGGAAATGCTAACCTAGTCTTAAAACTATTTTGGTAACGGATTAACATCTCATTGAAGTCTTTCCAAATATTATATTTGGCACCTTCGGGGGTAAGTTGAGATATGATTTGTCCTTCTTCGTCCAATCCTTTAGGTTGGTATGCATTCATTAACACGGGATTATCCTTTATAAATTGTTTGAATATGGTCTTCGAATTGTTCTATCTTCTCAAGACGCTTAGGCCACAAAATATATTCCTTTTCAGGATTCTGTTTAAGGTTGTTCAATAACGGTTGAACCGCATTGTACAGTTTGTCTAGTTTGTCTTGGACATCCACTACAGAAGAAGAGACACTGTTAACCTGAGACTGTGCTTGTTGCACTGCCTCTAGTTCGTTCTCGTCTACAAGGGTGAACCCAAAGTCGAATATATCGTTACTCATAGTGTTATTTATACCTCTTTGTGTCTTAACAATGTTATTTATAACGAAATAAAGCTTGACATTATACGCCACACTTGTTATAATAGTAACATAAATGAGAGAAGGGACAAACATGAGAGAACCAATAGTTAAACACGTTATTACTTGGAAAGAACTTGAGCAACTTCAAGACGCATATGAGAATGCAGTTGAGAAGAACCTTGAGTGGATTATACAGGCAATTGATATTGTCTTTGATAGAATTGACCAAGGAAAAATAAAGATAAAAAGTGCTTGACATTTCTTGCTGTTGTTGTTATAATAAGGGTATATTAATGAGAAAGGAGAGAGGATATGAATACACCATTTAACAGAGAAGACTTTACTTGGGACGGTATGTACCTAATGTATAGAGGTAAACATACTAAGAGTGTGAACATGGAGGTTGCAAGACCTAACTGTCACCCATCTTGGGTCGGTCTACCAAAACCTGAGTTCATCGCAAGGTTCAAGTATGGTTACAAACCTTGGAAAGCATGGATTAACTTCCTAGTCAAGAACTGTACTGTTGAACAGTATATTGAACTTGCAGAGAAGATTCATCCTAAACCTGCAATGGAATCACTTGGTTACAAGGGGAAATAAATGACAGAATTTACGAAAGAAGTCGAGGAACATCGAGTCGCAATGGAGGCAATGGAGTGGTCAAACAAAGTTGCCTGTCTTCACGGACATAGTCTAAATTCTATGTACTATGATAATAGACCACAGGATACCGAAAACAATCAATCTGTGACGGACATAGAGTATAACAATGGTACAATAATCAGAGAGTTATCTGACGGTACTAAGATTGTTATGGTCGAAGGTGTACATGGAAAAGAACTAGTTTCGAGATATACTACACAAAAATAAAGCTTGACAATGCATGTCACTTTATGTTATAATAGTATTTCAAATTGAGAAGGACACTTATTATGAAAACATTTACTAGTGCAGAGAGAATCAAGGTTCTTACTGAGAAGTTCGAGACTCTTACTGAGGGTATGGAGAACTGGAAGATGCCAATTAAGTCTACGGTTCATATAACCCAACTGGGTGAGTACCGAGAAGCATGTGAGTTTTTCACAGGTGCAGAACTCAATACAGTTAAACAGATTGGTTCGTCAGGTATGTTCCAAGTCTATTCGAAGGGGTATTATAATGCAGTCGGAAGTTAAAGGTGGGTTCATCGTTGAGAAAAACGATATGCCCGAAGTGAATGGTTATCAACTTGAATATAAGTTTGATAATGGTTATGGTGCGTCTGTAATCAAACATGACGGAAGTTATGGTGGAAAAAAAGGACTTTATGAACTTGCAGTGCTTGACAATGATGGAGAACTGTGTTATACTACTCCTATTACAAACGATGTTATCGGTCACCTAACAATGGGTGAGGTCGATAAACTACTTGCAGAGATATCACACTTATGAATATATTCCATCTAGACAATGACCCAAAGATTGCGGCAGAAATGATGTGTGACAAACACGTGGTTAAAATGTTGTGTGAGTACGGTCAGTTGATGTCTACCGCACATCGTGTCCTTGATGGTACCCCTGAGAAACGTCCTAGTGTGTCGGGTAAGACCCAAGTGACTCACTATGTGATGAAGGGTGCGGATGCAATGGAACGTCTCTTATACAAGTCATGTCACGTCAATCATCCATCTAATATATGGGTACGTGAATGTTCAGAGAACTATCGATGGTTGTACAAACACTTTAAGGCACTTCATGTTGAGTATCAAAAACGTTACAGTAAGACCCATGCTACATACGATAGGTTATCTAGTTTGTTGTGGTTGAGTCCAAAGAACATTAAAGTTACTAAGAACGTTACAGAATTTGCACAGTGTATGCCTGACTATTGTAAACAGGAAGACCCTGTAGATGCATATAGGTTCTACTATATCAAAGAGAAGGTAAACTTTGCCACGTGGAAAAATACCGAAACTCCTCAATGGTTTAAAGAAGGAGTCTCTTAATGACTATGCCCGATGAACGGTATTATGCCCTTAAGAGAACTGCAACCTTTCTAAAAGAATTGCAGAACCCTAAAGGTAGATACAAAAGAGATAACATGACTGAGATACGTAAGATGGCATCAAGTTGCCTTCGACACTACCCTTGGGATATGTATATAGACGACCTTGCGGAACTTGCTCCGCATATTATTGAGAACCCTAATGGAGAAATAGATGAGTGAAGAATTAAAAAATAACCCCGAAGTAACTGAACAGGATATTCAGGGTGTACCCGTAATACTTGATTTGGCAACCGCAGATGATATTACCATAAGAACATTACAACTAACTTTAGTTGATGCTTATGATAAGAAAGATGAATCTGAGGATGATAGTCAACGTTACGACAATTTGCATGATGCTGTTTACAGTGTCATGGAATACCTCTTACCCACAGCAGGGTATGAGAAATGGGCATTTGATGTAGAAACTATTCTAAATCAAATCGATGAAGAAAAAAGTGAAGTAAATTCTAATGGAGAATAATATGACTTACCAAGAAATCGTTGACACCTTACGTGAAGGTGTGGTAAACTTGTCGTTTACAAAAGTGAAGGACGGAGAAGTCCGTGAGATGAAAGCAACTCTACTACAGGATATGATTCCTGAAGCGAAGATGCCTAAGACCGATGCGAATGCAAATACCGAAAAGAATCAACTTGCGGTACGAGTGTTTGATTTGGATTTAGAAGATTGGCGTTCATTTCGTGTGGACAGTTTGTTAACTTTTAATAACGCATAAATAAGTCTTACTATGGCAAAGAAATTGACTCCCGCACAGAAAGCTGCACAGACTCGTAAATCCAAGCAAGAACTTGCTATGAAGGATTTGGGGTTCGAACGCACTAAGGTTAAACGTACTCGTAAACCGATGTCCGAAGAACAGAAGGCAGCGGCAGTGGAGAGACTTAGACTTGCTCGTGAGAAACGGGGTGCGGACGGAAGTAAATCCGTCCATCACTCCATTCGGGATTTGCCCGAAGACCATTTCATTCACTGGAAGAAAGTGAAAGAGTGGATTAAAGAATGCACCCAAGAACTTGGTGGTAAGAGTTCATATAGAGATTCAAAGGTTGCGAAGGAACGCATGGAATATGTTGACCTGAAAGTCTATATCGCTAATATGAAAAAGTATCTTACTACTGGGTTTTGGGGTGACTTCAGACATGGTGCAAATCGAGAAGGTCGGGTCGGTACAGTATGTGTTGCAATGGCATATTACAATGACGGTAGACCAAAACGTTCATATGGAACTTGGTATCCTGATATCAGTACCACTTGGACTAAAGAATTAGAAGAAGAATGGGGTCGTGACTATGACGATGAACTGGTTGCAGAAAAAAAGAAACTTCGTAGATCGAAGATTAATAATGTTGAAAGTGAAATTCAATTGCTGGATAATATCGAGACAGATTGATAAAAGGATAAAGGAAATTTATAATGGTGGAAGAACAAAAAGATAGTGATTTGATGAATTTTTTAACAAAGAAACGTTTTACTAAAATGATAGAAGAAACTGTTCGTGATATGAAAATGCCCTATATGGAAGCGGTGTGTCATATCTGTGAAAATAACAATATTGAAGTTGAGGATATCTCTAAGTATATTAGTCCTGTAATAAAAGGAAGAATTGAGTTTGAAGGTCAACAACTGAATATGTTACCTAAAGGAAATATGTTACCCGATGGGTTCTAGAACTATTCGAAAAGATTATATCTTATCCAATAAGGATATAAAAACTATTAAAAGGTTTATGAATACAACCCAAGGTGCGAAGGCGGAAGTGTACGGTAAAGAAGGAACCACTGGTGGTACCGATGCCGACACAAGAGATACCATAAGGTATAATTTTGATTTTCGGGACTGGCCTACGATAGCAAAGAAGTTTAGTGACTATATAAGTATAGATAATCTTGAAACTAATCAGTTCGACCTTCTAGAATACGGAGAAGGGATGTTCTTTACGGTACATCAAGACAATATGGGTGGTAATGTGCATCAACAACATACTGCTCATAACATGACAGGTAGAGTATGGTCATCCTCTACTATGATTGATTGTACGGATGACCTCGAAGGTGGAGACCTAATAATTTATGGCCCCTTGATGCCATCTAATAATAAGATGACAGTCAAATTAAAAAAGGGTCAAACAGTTTTCTTTCCTAGTCACTTTTTTCATGAAGTGACACCAGTGACGAAGGGAAGAAGAAAAGTCCTTGTGGCATGGGTTGGTGCTAATAATAAAAAGATTAGTATCCGACACGAACTCAGGGACAAAATTCAATCGGGGAGAGCAAGTTTTTTATAAATAAAGCTTGACAATCCTTGATTGGAGTGTTATAATACACAACTATATTATGAATAATGTGGATAAACTAATACGCAAATATACGGAGAATACAAATATGTCTTTTGCAAATCTAAAGTCTAACTCAGCAGATGTTAGCAAACTCGTGAATGCCGCCCAAGAACTAACTGGTGGTGGTGATTCTAAAAAGAAATCCTATGATGACGAACGCATTTGGAAACCAACAGTTGATGACAACGGTAATGGTTTCGCAGTGTTACGTTTTCTACCCGCAGCGGAAGGTCAAGAACTTCCTTGGGTAAGGTATTTCGATCACTTCTTCAAAGGCCCTACTGGTCAATGGTATATTGAGAAGTCTTTAACGACTCTTAATAACAGTGACCCTGTAAGTGAGTATAATACTCGCCTATGGAATACAGGTATCGATGAAGATAAAGAAACCGCACGTAAACAGAAACGTAGACTACACTATGTAGCAAACGTTCTTGTTGTAAGTGACCCATCTAATCCTCAGAACGAAGGTAAAACATTCTTGTATGACTTCGGGAAGAAAATCTTTGATAAGATTATGGATGTGATGCAACCTCAATTTCCAGGCGAAACACCTGTTAACCCTTTCGATTTTTGGAATGGTGCAGATTTTCAATTGAAGATTCGCAATGTTGCAGGATATCGTAACTACGATAAGTCAGAATTCAAGGGAAGTACTGCATTGTTTGATGCGGATGAGACTAAACTTGAAGCGACTTACAATGCCTTACATGACCTAACTGAATTCACTGCACCAAGTGCTTTCAAATCGTATGACGAATTGAAGCAACGCTTTGAAGTGGTATTAGGTAATGCGACTGGTAGTGGTTCTACGGTAAAGAATGAATCATTGAACTTGACGGCAGAAGCGGTATCACCCGCTGCAAAAGAAACACCAGTTGTTTCTGCATCTGCCCCTGAACCTGCGATTACATCTGTACGAGATTGCACAGACAATGACGATGACACCCTGTCTTACTTCGCTAAACTTGCGGCAGAAGACTAAACTAATCCTTGCCTTAGGATAAACCGTTAAAGGTTATAGGGGTCTCTTCGGAGACCCTTTTTTTATACGAAAGAAAGTCTATTTCCCATCGACATATCAAATGATGGTGATGGTTCACCTACGTATGATTGTTGAGATGATGAGTTAGTAGAGTTGTTATTAGAAGAAGCATCAACGTTATTAACAATCACAGGAGCAGAAGGTGCTTGTGCAGTTGAACCTTCGTCCACACGTTCTGTTGCTCCTTCACGAGGAGTAGTATCTAATTTAGAAACCCTTTCCTTCTCTGCTTCATTTGCCTCAAACTCTGCCCTATTTTCTTTTCTACCTTCAACCTTAGATGCTGTATTGGTTTCAAATGTACCAGCCTTCATCACCGCACTGAACCCTTCGTTAAATGCTTCCATTGCACCCTTACTTGGATTGAATACTGATGCAACGGCATTGGCGGCACCCGCAGCAACTGCTAGTGGGAACTTCAGGATACCTGAGACTATGTTCCACAATTTCTTACCCATCTCACCGATTGCGCCAGCAAAAGACATGGTCGCAAAGTCCTCCTTGATACCGTCCATGAAACCAAGAATAGTATCGGTAATACTACCGAACAGGTTACCAATCATTTCTGAGAATGAGAATCCTTCAAGCATTTCTGCAAAGTTTTCAAATCCCATCTTACCTGCAATCCAACCCACCGCACTCTTAAGTAGGTCAAGTGGCATACCAATGAGTCCTATCAAGACACCACTAACCGCACCAAGGATACCACCAATCATACTACCACCCGAAGATGCGAATCCATCTTTGAATCCCGTGATTGCATCGACAATTGTCATTATGATAGTAAGCGGGAAGAAGATTACTTTACCAAGTGTTCGGAATATAGAGAAGAACTTCATGAATCCTCCACCCATTGATTTTATGGTTCCGAATACACCTCTGATTGACTTAGTGATAGTACCAAATATCTTAGAAGCACCACCTGCACCTTTCGTGGCACCCGCAAGACCTTTAACATCTTTTCCAAGTTTACCTACATCTGTAAAAAACCTAGAGATGCCAGGCAGACCTTTGAAGAAATTCTTTGCACCTGTCATCGCCTTGGTGACACCACCCAAGACTTTATTTGCACCACCCTTTAGGAAATTACCGATGGACTTAAAAACATTAGTAACTTTAGTGAGACCATTAGTAAGACTTCGTCTAACACCAATTATCTTAGACTTCAAAGACTTTGCTAGACCCGAACCAATGTTTGATATACGTGTGGCAAAGTTGGTGAAAGGAGTGGTGATAAACTTCACTCCCCTTGATATAGATTTGGTAAAGTTTTTACCCATCTTATACATGTCTTTAACTAGTTTACTTGTTTTAGTGGTGGGTTTACCATCAACACCAAGACCCATCAATGCATTGAATCCACGGGTAATTAGTCCTATGGTACCTCTCACACCTTTGATGAATAACTTAATTACTCCACCAAAACCTTTAAAGATTAACCCGACCGCCCTACCGAAACCTTCGGCCATTCCAACAACAAGACCTGTAACAGCACCTAGTATAGAACCAATCATCCATAAGAAACTTTTATCAGAATCATCCTTGGCACTAGGTAAGTTTCCACCACCCTTACCACCCTTACCACTACCACCACTTTCACGGTCTGCTTCTAGGTTGTCTAGTGCTTGTTGTTTCTGAAGGTCAAAGAAATCCTTAAAGACATTGACTAGTCCGTCAACACTTTTCTTAACTTTAGTAGTCTTGTCCTGCTCCTCATAAGAAGATACTCGGACTTCGTCTATTAAATCTCTAAACCCTAATTCTTTTGCCATGATTGGTTACCCTTAATGTTTCATGCGTCTTTGTTCTTCTTGTCTTCGTTCGTTCTCTTCTTCAATCCACTGTAGGAGTAGAGAAACATAGATATCCCTTTCCCAAGGTATCATCGAATCTAGTTCTGATAAACTATAATGATGATGTTGCATTAACGAAAAATTAGTCTTATAATGATTCGTCAATGAATCATGGGAAAGGCACATTAAAAAAAACTCTGCATTCCCTCCAGTGTGTGACTATTCACATGTTTACATTTAGTACATGTGAACTCTTTAACCTCTTGTAACTTAGGAAGGTCTTGTAACCATTCCGCAAGTTTAACGAACTGTGCCGATGTTAGTTGTTCAACAAACTCTTTCATTTCTTTTTTAGAAACATCTGCGCTGTCGTATCTTTCATCATTACCTAAAATTGCATCAATACATTTTTCAATAGTATCGTATGCAAATTCAGTCTCAGACTTATCGTTGTTTTGATATCCTGCAACCATCTCAGTGAAATAAGGGTATCTCATCTCAACAGAAATATTCTCAGTCAACTCAATGACCTTCGATAGTACTGGTTCAGTACATTTGATTTCACTTAATTTTACAACAACCTCGTTCTTAGTCTCACACTCAGAACAAGAGATGTTAATCTCAGCGGTCTCACCGACAGACTTACTCCTAATTTGAGTGAACATATATTCCACATCAAATGTTGCAAGTTTATTTGTATCAAGGTTTCCCTGTACACAAGCATCGATAGTATCGACCATTGCTTTCATTGCTTCTTTTTCATCATTCGTTTCGAATGCAATCAACAAGATTTTTTCTTCCTTAACTAAGTAAGGTCTATAAGATACTTTCTTTCCTGTAGATGGTATAACCATACTATAGTTGGGTGTATCATTCAGTCTTGGTAGTGCCATTATAATATTCTCCTAATTATAAAAATTTACTAATAAGGGTTCCTGCCAATCCTTCAGCGAAACCGTCATTTTGGGTAACTTGGTCACCCTCTTTACTAAACCAATCCTTGTACGATAATTGTACCGTGAGTTCAAGGACTGATGCTTCATCATTATTTAGCTCAATTGCATTTAGTGATGTTGGGAACGCTTTATCTAATACACATGTATAAGTAACCTTATCTCCAGTAAGGAAGTCTAGGTCAAATTCACCTTGTGCTAAATCAAGCGGCCCGATTTTAGGTAATCTATTCGCAATAGCCGAAGGTATTTTACCTGAATCAAATAATTTTCTTTTCGTAATAGGGAACGACACACCTTTCTTGATGTGTTGAATTATTACTGGTTGGGTGTATTCGTCATAGTATCCAACCTCATAGTTCTGTCTGTTAACGCAAAGTTCTTGCCACTTCTCGAAATATGTACGTACCTTAAAGTCATTCATTAGATAGAACGTCAAGGTCACATCATCAACGATAAAACCATTTGCAACTTTCTTGTTGACAAGACCCATAATCTTTTCTTGTGATTGAATCTGTCGGCCAGGAATCCCTACTGCTTTACACAGTAGATTCATACTACGAGATTCACCGAGAATGGGTGGAAGATACACTTTGAACAAATTGTTCATTGCGAATCCGCCCGACTTACCTACCTGTGATTTAAATTCGTCTATGCTATATGTCACTATGAATTCCTATGTGCTAATTATTTTACGTGAGTCAGAGAAGACTTTTTGGGAATTCGACTTACGGAACTGAGCGGTTGGAAGGAATGTCGCAATCTCCCACTCAGGTGCAGAAACTTCTGCGAACCGACTCTCTACGTGTTTGTTTAAGTAATGTTTGAAACAGGGTTTGTACCACTTAAGTTTTGCATTACTCTGTAGTGTACTGTACCTAATTCTAAACTTCGCATCTTCACTCTTCTTACTATCAGCAATATCCATCAACGCATCCAACATCTTTGCACGAAGGATAGGTGGAAGGTAGTGAAGGTTCAATCCATAGAACCCGCCTGGCGCTGGCCCGATTACCACTACCAATGGAAACTTATCGTAGTAAGGTAGTGTATCTTTAAACTTCGGGTCATAGAAGAACATCTGCATTGAACCAATCAATGATCTTGGGTTCTTCGTACTATGTTGCCTCAACGGGTCTTCTTTCATCAATGCAGTACGGTTGATAGAACGAAGGTTTTTAGCCTTCAATCTAAACCATTCACGAGATTCTTCGGTACGGGGAGTGACTCCTGCACGGAATGCTTGTAGACCTAATCTTTGAAATAAATTTGACATACTTCTATTTATACCTTTTTATTACGTTTCTTATAGGGTTTTAAAGGTTTTAATGGTTTTGTTGATTTGGGTATAAGACTCTTAAGAGGTTCGTTCTTTTCTGTCCATATCTGAAATGTCCAACCACGTTCTTTTGCATATTTATCTGCCGCTTCCCACTTATTGATGTTCTTTACATAGGTTACTGCTTCATTTAAGAATCGTTTTGTTCGTTTGGAACCCTTTGGGGGTGTGGTTTGTATCTCAGGTTTTATCTCAACCAACCATGTTTTACCTCCCTCGAAGACAATCTTTAAGTCCATGAAGTATCTGTGATACCGTTTATCAACATCATATATATATGGGATGACTACTTCTTCTGAAGACCATCGTAATACCGAAGGATTGTTGTCACACCACTTAAATGCATGACGTTCCCATAGAGAACGATAGACAACCTTGGTATGGTCACCCTCGTACTTACTAGAATTTTTTACTGTGTATCTACCCGAATATGCCATACAAACCTTATAAATAAAGACAAAGACTTTCAAACTATTTAGTCGGAAAATAAAACCATGGCAGAAGTAACACCCGCAGAAAAAGTAACTAGCAAGAGACAGAATCTTGAGTACCCACTCAACAACCCTGATGAGTTTCTTGGCAGACTTAAATTTTCTCTATTAGAAGAACCACAGAACCTTGTAAATCTCGTGGCGGACACAACTGCGTCAGTAACAAGAGCAGGGATAAGTACAGCAGAAGGGAGTACAACTGGAGAAGATGCGGTTGAAGAGACTCGGGCAGAGACGATGGCGAAGATAGATGCCTTTGCAGGTGTCGGTAATCAGACTAAGAAAGGAAAACCACAGATGAACCGCACAGGTCAGTCTGTCAAACTCTATCTTCCTACTGGACTTGCATATAGAGATACGGTAAACTATGACAACATGGACATAGGTGGAATGGGTGCTGCTGCCGAAGGTGCTGCAATGAAAGGCGGTTCTATTGCAAAGTCAATCATGGACGGTGGTATATCGACTGTCAGTGATGCATTAAAGGGTGGTGCGTCAGGTGATGTAGCAAAACTTGCTATGATTAAGTTGAGTGCTGCTCTTCCTGATGAGATTCAGGGTGCATTACGTAGTGCGGGAAGGGTAACAACTAACCCAAATACACGTGTATTATTCAAGAGTGTTAATCTTCGTGAGTTCGCATTTGCATTTAGATTCATTGCAACATCTCCGAAGGAATCAAAGGTCGTGAAAGACATCATTGCATTCTTCCGTGAAGAACTATATCCAACATCAATTAATTCGGGTATAGGTGATGCACAAATTTCTATTGGTTATAAGTTCCCCAATAAATTTCTACTTGAACCATTATATAATGGTAAACCTATTGCAACAAAAATCAAACCATGTTATCTACGTGATGTGAGTGTAACATACAACCCTACAGTATCCGCAATGCATTCGGATGGTAACTTCCAAGAGATTGAAATGTCCCTTATGTTTCAAGAAACAAGAACGCTACAACGTTCAGATATTAAAGAGGGATACTAATGTCTACTCAATACTTTAAGAACTTTGATATTGTAAACTATAGATTTGGTGATAACGAACCACCTGTATACTTTAATAATCTAACACAGTATGTTGACCTAGTTGACCAAATTAAAGATAACGCTTCTTTTTATAACAAGTATACAATCGTATCAGGAGAAAGACCCGATACTTTATCATACGAACTCTACGAGTCAGTAGAACATTACTGGACATTCTTTTTATTGAATGACCATATTAGAGAAAGTGGTTGGCCTATTGCAGACCACGAACTAGGGGATTATGCGAAACAACGTTGGCCCCATCGTGTCACCACAACTCAATATGATTTTGCTAAACTGTTTCCTGTTGGTGCAATCGTTGATGGACAAACTTCGGGAACAACAGGGACGATTATTAAACGTAACCTTGACCTAGGACAACTAATCATCGACACAGTGGATAACAATAATTTTGGTGATAACGAACTTATCGAGTATTTTGAAGAAGACGGAAGTCGTGTTACTATGAGACTCGTTGCTGAAACCGAACAATACAATGCGGTTCATCACTACGAGAATTCTAATGGAGAATATACTGACATTGACCCACACGACAATGCAACACCGAATGGTCTTATTCCCATAACGAATCATGATAGATTAAAAATACGTAATGAACAACTAAAAGAAATCATAGTTTTAAAACCTGACGCACTGACTTCAGTGACAAGTGAATTCAATAAACTTATGAAGACTAGATAATGGCTGAACAACAACATTCACAACAGTTCAAGATAACGGAAGCACTCATATCTGCCGATAGATTCGGTGGGTTTGAAGGTCTTGCTTACGATGTACGCACGTCTATTGCAGAATTGAACCTCTTTGAGAGTCTTGATAAACCTTACGTAACAGGTACGGTTGCGATTCTTGATGATAAAGGACTGTTTGATAGGATTAACTTCACCGGCACCGAGATGTTCAGATTGTCTATTGCGTCTGTGGGTAATGAACTTGACCCTATTGTACAAAGAACTTTTTATCTGACATCTGTAGAGGTACAACAGAAGTCTAATGATAACGGTAAATCAAGTATCTTCCTATTCACCTTTATTGATATGTCTGCATTTGCAAGTCGATTAAATAAGATTAGAAAGTCCTTTAACGGTAGATTGGATAAATCTATCATGAGGGTGGTTGCACAATATCTTAAGAAAGACGTTGATGCATCCTACATGTACACCTCGGAGAATAAGGAAAGGGGTGCTGTTCAGACTAATATAAAAGGTATCATCCCCAACCTAACACCAATGCAGACGATTAATTGGTTGATCTCTCGTGCAACAACTAATACAGGTTCACCCTTCTATTGTTGGGCGACCATTCATGATGATAGAATTAGAATCGGTAATCTTGATGTAATGTTGACACAGACTCCATTTAATAGTAGACTACCTTATTCCTATAACCCTTCCAATGTATCACAAGCAGAAGACCAAGGTGAATTAGAGAAAGCATCTATCATCAAACAGATTGTGATGAAACAGTCAGGAAATACTTTACAGTTAATCGATGCGGGTTCTATATCAGCAGGACTGGGTAATACAAATTTAAATACGGGACAGATATCCGAAAACCATTTTACGATTCGAAAAACTCTCAATAAACTTGAATCAGAGAATATCATAAAACTAGAGAATGCAAATACCTTTGACCCTTACCTAAAAGTTCAGGACGTATTGGTAGATGAGTATGACGCTATGAACTATCATACTATCACTTCTACGGGTACTTACGGTACAAATAAAAGTTATCACGATGAGTTTGTTCCTAATCTTCTAGTGAAGAAACTTGAATCTCGTGCAATTAGGAATCATCTTTTTAAGAATGAGTTCCAAGCAGTTGTTGCGGGTCAAGCGTTCTTCGTATCAAAAGCATCTGCTGGAGATATGGTCAGAGTATATGTGACAAATGATAATACTGAAATTGGTGATGGGGATAACGAAGATACACTTTTAGATAAAACAAAGAGTGGTGATTTCTTGATACATGATATCAGACATACCTTTGTTGAGACTACTCACACTGTTAGTATGAACCTCGTTAAATTGATGAGAGAGAGATAATGGAACCAATATATAAACCTATCCAATCAGAATACTATGGTGACAATACACGTTGGTTTATTGCAACTGTTATTGATGCATCACCTCCATATGGATTGGAAGGACGTGTCAAGATTCGGGTGCATGGATTACATACTAAATCCACAAAAGATATACCTCAGAATGACCTTCCTTGGGCACAATGTGTTATTCCCACAACAGAAGGTGGTGTGTCGGGATTAGGACGTATTCCTCAGTTACAATCGAGTGCATTGGTGTTTGGTATCTTCATGGACGGTAGTAACTCACAAATTCCAATCGTTATTGGTTCATTACCGCATATAGAATTACCTACTATCTTACAATCAGAACAAGCATTAGAAGATATTGGAGATGACACTAAACCAAATAGTGTGTGGGAAAACATAGTAAAGGTATTTGAACCAAAAGATGTTGATGTCCAAAACACAAATATTGGTAATATTAATGGTCTAGTAAAACAGTCTAGAGAAAAAGCGACAGTGAGATTCTTCCTAAATATAGGTTATAGTATGTCACAAAGTATTGCAGTCGCAAGTGGACTATCATTATCGAGTGGAATGAGAACAGGGGTGAATGTACAATCACAAGGACTCGCTAACTGGTCAGTGGATAGATACTCACAACTGAAATCATTCTCTTCGGAATATACCAATTTCTATACACAACTAGCATTCATCGCATTTGAACTCCGTGGAACTCAAAACGGAACTAACATAAGACTTATTGCTGCGGATAAACTTGAATCGACTAAGGGGACATGTTACGTTTTCACTAGATACTATCTAGAGAACCAATCACTTTTCAATCAGACGGTAATAAAGTCTCGTAGATTGTTGGATAGGATAGGATAATGAGTACCAAAGACGATATAAACATAAAACTAAAATCACAGAACCGACAAGCAGGTGAAGTGAAACAAGAGTTTAAGACTATCACAACACGTGGAGTTGATGCTGATGGATTCTCATACACGGAAGTAAAACGTGTTCCTATAGAAACTGCAACGGGTGATGAATATCAAGATGATGCTATTACTGCTCGTGAAGGTAATTACGTAAAGAAAGCAACCAAGGTTGGTGTAACTGCGGGTGAAATAAATGGTGGTGTTCTTTCGGTTGACCAACCCAACGAAGTAGGGGATGAGATTCTTAATGAGTCTATTGGTGAAATAACCGAAAGTATTGGTATTGAGGGTCTCATTGACCCATCAACCAGTCTAACATATGGGCCAGGCAGTTTATCCCTAGGGTTTGATTCTAATACCAGTGACGCAGCCATAATCGCAGGAGCGGGAACTGCCGCTAAACTTGGGGGAGATTCTTCTCAACCATTAAGTTCTATTCTTGACACCTTAACAGGACTAGGTACTGCAACTGGTAAACTTACTAATAAAAATAGTGGACTGGCGGTTGTTGGTGCGGGTGGTATCAGTGGTATTGTTTCGGGGGTTGAATCGGGTATTGCAAAAGTAAATCAATTGGCAACGGACATTCAAACTGCGGTGGGAAGTATTGGTTCTGCCTCAGATGCGACTCAGTTTACCAATGTGGCACAATCAGCGGCAAAGGATGCATTCAGTGATGTCGCAACCTCGGTCACTCCTGTTGCGGAACTTAAATCAGGGGGAGGAGATATATCTCCCGAAGACCTACGTGAAAAGGTAAGTAATGCTTCGGGATTCGAAGGATTAACTGCAAAGGTAACATCCGCAAAGGACACTCTTACTAAGTTTCCTGCTGTATCAAATTTCATTGATGATGTAAAAGACTTAACAACTGATATACAAAACTTCTCGGATAATGTAACAGATTTCAATACAAATCTTTTGACCAATATTAATAAAGGACTTGGTTCGGTAACAGGTGGTCTTCAAGATATTGTTGAAGGTATCACAGGTAAAGCCGAGAACACAATTAATGGATTGGGGGGAGTTGGATTTGCCGCAACCCCCGATGACATGAAAACATTGATTAATCAAGTCATGTCCGCAAATGGTAAACAAGTCTCAGCTACTATACGAACAACCACATCAAAGAATGATTCGGTTAGTCCAAGAATGCAGAAGGTAGTTGCGGGAGTCAAGGATGCTTCATCACCACAAGACTTATCCGATAAGGTTGATAATGCGGCACGTGAACAGGGTATACCTGAGTCAGAGATTGCTGTTGCAACGGGTGTTATTGAACGTGCAGACGCAGAGATAAAAGGTCTAGATACCACAGTATCGGGTTCGGTTGTTATTGACCAATCATTCTTCCAAGAAAGTACTCCAGTGGATGCAACAACACAGAAATGGGCAGGTAGAAATACTAAAGACGATGCGTTTACATACGTATCATCTGTCGAAGAACTCGAAGCAGAGATTCGTAGTATTGAAAGGACGTTAGACCAAGTCATTATTCATGCCACCGAAACAACTACGGATAAGAATATTGGGTCTATAGAAATAAACAATGTACATAATGAACTTGGGTTCAATGGTATTGGTTATCACTATGTTATCCGAAGAGACGGTAGATTACAACGTGGTAGACCTATCAATAAAGCAGGTGAACATGTTGATTCACTAGACAGAACTTCTATAGGACTTGTGTTGGTAGGGGGACTTAACTGTTCTAGTGGAGAACCTAACCCTACAAGTTTTAGGTCTGCACAATCATTTACTATTTCCCAGTATAACACACTTGAGAAGTTTTTGCAAGCGTTTTATAGAAAATATCCTGGCGGTAAAGTTCATGGTCATAATGAAATAGATGCGACTGAACTAGACCCATACTTCGATGTTGCGGATTATATTGAATCGACATTTAGGAAAATAAACCGATGACAAGTAAGAATGATAATTACGAAGGTAGAGTCAATAAACTAGGTGGCGGTCTAGAACAAACTCTAGGTGTTCCTCAAGATGGAATGCAAGACCCT
>TARA_R110002153_G_scaffold246356_4_pt1 | contig 32300 bp, 30 predicted proteins | sample TARA_R110002153 | Tara Oceans TARA_R110002153 (sample SAMEA4398193) | marine metagenome | biome: Polar Biome; feature: [SRF] surface water layer (ENVO:00010504); material: water (ENVO:00002006), including particulate matter (ENVO:01000060) such as... | depth 5 m | reverse complement strand
TCTTGAGTGATTGCTGCTTGACGTGCTTTGTTATATATCAATTGCAAGTCATCAATAATATCACCCGCATTATCAGTAGCCGCTTTCATGGCCACCATACGAGCTGCTTGCTCAGACGCGCCATTTTCAACTACGCCTTGATATACTTGAGACTCAATAAAACGAACCAATAACATATCTAGGATAGGTTTTGGATCAGGTTCGTATATGTAGTCCCAACGGTGTTGTAATTCTTTTTCGTCAGATTTAGGCAAAGGCAACAATTGATCGATCTGCGGCTCTTGCGCCATGGTATTTACAAACTTATTAAATACCAAATATAAACGGTCTATTTTGCCGTCATTAAATGCATCCAACATGATACGTACCAAACCAATGATTTCACTGATACTTGGCGCATCACCTATACCCGATTCGGCGGCTAAAACATTGCCACCAAAACGGTTAAAGAACGCAACAGACTTAGCACCTAATGCAGCAAAATCTATTTGAACATCTTGTTCTTGCCATTTTTTCGCATCTTTCACGACCATTTTGAATTCGTTGGAGTTTAAACCCCCACATAATCCACGGTCAGTAGAAATTACGATATAACCAACGCGTTTTACTTCGCGGTCTTCCAAATATGGATGGCGATATTCAAGGTTAGCGTTTGCTAGGTGACCGATTACGCTGCGGATATTCTCAGCATATGGACGACCTAAAGCCATACGGTTTTGCGCCTTTTTCATTTTGGACGCTGCAACCATTTCCATAGCGCTGGTGATCTTCTGCGTATTTTTAATACTGCCGATCTTACCTTTTATCTCTTTACCGCTAGCCATAAACTCTATCTCCGATTATTCAACATAGTGACCACCACATCTTGTACTAAGAGAGTAGCGGTCCAATTGATTACCACGTTTGTGTTGCTTTAAACTTATCTAAAGCTTCATTTAGGGTGGCTTCAATTTCTTTGTCGAAATTACCTGTAGTATTGATAGTGTTCATTAGCTCGCTGTATTCACTGTTCATAAAAGAGTGTAAAGAGGCTTCAAAATCTAGAATTTTATCTAGTGCAATCTCTTTTAAATGCCCTTTCTCAACAGCAAACAATGAAACACCCATATCTGCAACCGAAAGTGGTGCATATTGGTTTTGCTTCATTAATTCCATAACTCGCTCACCATGCTCAAGTTGAGCACGTGTTGCGTCATCAAGATCAGATGCAAACTGCGAGAACGCCGCCAATTCACGATACTGAGCTAGGGCTAGACGAATACCGCCACCTAACTTTTTGATGATTTTAGTTTGCGCTGCACCACCAACACGAGATACCGAAATACCAGCGTTAACCGCTGGACGGATACCGGCGTTGAACAAATCTGTCTCGAGGAAGATTTGACCATCGGTAATCGAAATTACGTTAGTAGGTACAAAAGCTGATACGTCACCTGCTTGAGTTTCGATAATAGGTAAGGCAGTCAAAGAGCCTGTTTTACCTGTTACTTCACCTTTAGTGTAACGCTCAACATATTTATCATTTACACGTGCAGCACGCTCTAGAAGACGCGAGTGAAGATAGAAAACATCTCCAGGATAGGCTTCACGACCTGGCGGACGACGTAACAATAGTGAGATTTGACGATATGCAACGGCTTGTTTAGACAAGTCATCATATACGATCAAAGCATCTTCACCGCGGTCACGGAAGTACTCACCCATGGTACAACCAGAGTAAGGTGCCAAGTATTGTAATGCTGCAGATTCAGAAGCAGAAGCAGCAACAACTATGGTATGACCCATAGCGCCGTGTTCTTCTAATTTGCGTACAACGTTTGCGATAGTAGAGGCCTTTTGGCCAATCGCTACGTATACACATTTAACACCTGAATCTTTTTGATTGATGATGGCATCAATCGCTAAAGCAGTTTTACCGGTTTGACGATCACCGATAACCAATTCACGTTGACCACGACCTACTGGGATCATGGCATCAACTGATTTATAACCAGTTTGAATAGGTTGGTCGACCGATTGACGTTCAATTACGCCCGGTGCAATTTTTTCTATAGGTTCAAAACCATCTGCATCGATTGCGCCTTTGCCATCGATAGGAGCACCTAGAGTGTTAACAACACGACCAAGTAGATTACGACCTACTGGTACTTCTAAGATACGACCTGAAGATTTTACTTTTACGCCTTCTTGTAAATCAGCGTAAGGACCCATTACTACCGCACCTACAGAGTCACGCTCTAAGTTCAATGCGATAGCGTAACGACTACCTGGAAGCTCAATCATTTCGCCTTGCATTACATCTGCAAGGCCATGGATACGGATAATACCGTCGGTAACACCAACAATAGTTCCTTCATTTCGAGCTTCACTTACTACTTCGAACTTCTCAATACGTTGTTTGATTAGTTCGGCAATTTCAGTGGAATTCAGTTGCATGCTCTTTTCCCCGTTATGCTTGTAACGCGTCTGATAGACGGTTTAATTTACTACGAAGTGAACCATCAATTACTGTGTCGCCGGCTTTAATAAGCACACCAGCTATCAGTTCAGGATCCACGCTACAATTTAGCTTAACTTTTCGTGCCAGACGTTTTTCAAGAGATTTACCTAAATCTGTCTGTTGTTGTTTTTTGAGTTTGACTGCTGAAGTAATATCAACATCAATCTCTTTATCAAAATCAGCTTTAAGCTGATTAAACAAAACAGAAATTTCAGGAAACGCTTGTAGACGTCTATTTTCAGCCAAAATCTTCACTAGATTTTGACCCTGTAGGTCGAGTTGTTCGCCGCACACGCCGTTAAAAATTTCGGCTAGTTTTTCTGCTGCCACTGATCCAGTTAATAGAGACTTAACTGTTTCGTTTTTAGAAACTTCAGCAGTAAACATCAGCATTTCTTGCCACTGTGTAACGGTTTTATTCTCGACCGCGTAATCGAACGCAGCTTGTGCGTAAGGGCGAGCGATAGTAGTCCATTCAGACATAGCTCATACTCCCTTATAGCTCAGCGACAAGTTTTGCAACTATGTCACTTTGTGCCGCAGCATCAATTTCACGTTCAAGGATCTTTTCAGCACCGGCAATAGCCAAAGCCGCGACTTGTTGGCGCAACTCTTCTTTTGTACGGTTTCTTTCTGCTTCGACCTCTGAGTATCCCTGAGCAATGATTTTTTCACGCTCGGAATGGCCACGTTGCGTTTCTTCGTCAACAATTGTTGAACCACGCTTTTTGGCTTGCTCGATGATATCTGCTGCTTGAGCTTTCGCTTCTTTAAGCTGATCTGTGGCTTTAACTTGTGCTAGCTCAAGGTCTTTTTCACCTCGTTCAGACGCAGCTAAACCATCAGCAATTTTTTGTTGGCGTTCTTCAATAGCACCTATAATAGGGGGCCATACAAACTTCATGCAAAACCACACAAAGAATATAAAGGCTATCAGTTCACCAAGTAGAGTGGCATTGATATTCAAGACCGCTACTCCTCTTTAATAGTTCGTTGAAAGAAATGGATAACTACTATTAAGCACCAAGTACAAACAACATATAAAGAGCGATAGCTACACCGATCATCGCGATTGCATCGATAAGACCAGCTACGATGAACATTTTGACTTGAAGAGTAGCTGCTAACTCAGGTTGGCGTGCTGCCGACTCAAGAAATTTACCACCCAAAAGACCGAAACCAATCGCTGGTCCCAATGCGCATAGACCAATCAAAATACCAACTGCGATATATAGATTACCTAAAGTTAATGCATCCATAGATTTTCACCTTGTGTTTAAGTTAAAGATTAATAAAAAAACGTAATAAAATTGTATATTTAGGCATCCTGCCTCAACTCCTCAGAGCCAGCCTAAGCTGTTGTAATTAGCACCAAACTAATTAATGTTCTTCACTTGCCATGCTTAAATACACGATAGTTAACATCATGAAGATAAAAGCTTGTAATGGAATGATTAACAAGTGGAATGCAGCCCATAAAAAATGTAATGGCAACTGCCATAACCCTATTGTGCCTGCTATAAGAATAAAGATAAGTTCACCGGCATATAAATTACCGAATAAACGTAATGACAGTGATAAAGGTTTAGCTAATAAAGCCACCACTTCTAGAATAAAGTTAAACCAATATAACCAAGGGGTGTTAAAAGGGTGAGCGTATAGTTCCTTTAAGAAACCGCCTACACCTTTGATTTTTATTGAATAAAAAATCATTAAAATAAACACACCAATAGATAAAGCAAAAGTCATATTTACATCAGTAGTAGGTACTACTTTCATATAGACGTGATGCGGATCATAACCCAACTGACCACCAATAAATTGTGCAAACGAAGGTAAAAAATCAACAGGAATTAAATCCATGAAGTTCATCAACAAAACCCATACAAAAATGGTTAATGCTAAAGGTGCTATTAATGCACTTTTACCGTGATAAGTACTTTTAACAGTATTGTCTACGAACTCGACAATTAGCTCCACACAAGCTTGCCATTTACCTGGCACACCAATAGTCGCTTTTTTAGCTACTGCTCTAAAGCTTAAAATAAATACGAAACCTAACACTATTGACCAAGCTAAAGTATCTACGTGAAAAGTCCAAAAACCATCACCAACCGAAGCATTAGTTAAATGGTGTTTAATATAACCACTGACGCTTTGACCGCCATCTGATTCTGCCATTTTACCATCCACAATTTAAAGTTAAAAATCTGTATTCAGTCTCGTTTTCGCATATTCAGCGACTAACGCGACTCATGAAAATTATTATGGGCCATTGGGCCATTAAAGTTACGACATAGCTGATTAACAGCGCTAAAGGTTGTAAATTTGACCATTTATAAGCCATCACAAACAACACTATCGTAAAAATAAATTTAAGTTTGCTTCCTTTGTTAAAACTCCGCACTACTAACCTATTTTGGCTAGCACCGGCATATTTAAACGCTAAGTAGGCATATACCATTCCGGGCAATACACATATCAGTCCACCATAAAGTGCTGATATTCCTGAATATTTCCCATAATAAAGGGTAAAAATAAAGGTTAAAACAATGGCAATTAGGCTTTGATAAAAAAGCACTTTTGTAGCCAACTGTCGACCTTCTTGGTCCAAGCTAGTCGCCAATTGAACCCTCTATGTATTTAAACCGTAACAAAAAGCGCCAAAAGTATACTTAACTGACGGTAATTTACAACACTAATGTCTAGTTTGGTGCACAAAAGCACTAATATGAACATTCCTACAAACCCTTTGTTTTTGTAGGGATTATTGAATATAGGTTATTTATAACTCAGCATCTTGCACTTAACTTCAACATACTTTAATAATAAAGCAAAATAGGAAGTCGTTATGCTTGATATAACCTTTGCTTATTAAACACTAATCTACTTAATATGCCCCAATATTCCATCAAGTTGATCAAGACTGGAAAAGTTAATCACTAACTTACCTTTGCCTTTGGCATTATGGGCAATCACTACAGGGGCACCGAGATTTTCGGATAATTCTGTTTGTAGCCGTTGAACATCAGGATCTTCTTTAACGGGTGCTTTCTCTTTAGTAGGCTCTAATAATCTGCGCACTAAATTTTCTGTGTCTCGTACTGTTAGACCTTTGCCTGAAACAGTTTGTGCGGCTTCATTTTGGGCGTCTCCTTCGAGGGCTAACAAGGCTCTAGCATGACCCATTTCAATATCGCCATGTTCTAGCAGTAATTTCACATCCTCGTTTAAGTTGTTTAAACGTAACAAGTTAGTCACTGTGGTCCTAGATTTACCTACAGCAGTCGCCACTTCTTGATGAGTAAGTTCAAATTCGACCATTAGGCGGTCAAGAGCTTGAGCTTCTTCCATTGCATTAAGATCTTCACGTTGAATATTCTCAATCAAAGCAATAGCCACAGCTGATTCATCAGGCACATCTTTAATTAGGCAAGGAATCACATCTAATTGGGCTATTTGTGACGCCCTCCAGCGTCTTTCACCAGCGATGATTTCATAATTGTCTGCAGAAACTCGACGTACCACTATGGGTTGAATAACCCCTTGTGATCGAATAGATGCGGCGAGATCTTCGAGGGCTTCAGATGACATATCTTTACGTGGTTGATATTTTCCAGGCTGTAAAAATTCAATAGGAATTTTTTGCAATTCACTTTCTTGTTCAGGTAACTCTGAACCAGTACTTCTGCCTGTTTGGCTGGTTGCCAATAACGCGTCTAGCCCTCTACCCAAACCTCTTTTTTTCGCCGACATGTTGTCCTCAGTTTTTTCATTCATTTTTATTATTTACACTAACTTTATTTAGCTGCTTGATTCGCTTTACCGCGTCTTAATATTTCACCTGCTAGAGCTAAATAGGCTTTTGCACCTGTAGACGATTTATCATAATACATGGCTGGCGTGCCAAAACTAGGTGCTTCTGCCAAGCGCACATTTCTGGGAATGACAGTTCTGTATACTTGATCGCCAAAATGCCGCTTAAGTTGCTCAGATACATCATTGGCGAGCCTATTTCTAGGATCGTACATAGTGCGCAGTACACCTTCAATTTTTAATTGCGGATTAACCACAGACGCTAGCTTTTTGATGGTATCCATCAAAGCTGTGAGTCCTTCGAGGGCATAATATTCACACTGCATAGGCACCAGTACCGAATCCGCTGCTGCCATTGCATTGACTGTGAGTTGGTTTAACGAAGGTGGACAATCAATAAAAATATAATCGTAGTAATTTTTAACTGGTGCTAAGGCATTGCGTAATCGTACTTCACGAGCAAACACTTCCATTAATTTAATTTCTGCGGCTGTGATATCACTATTGCCTGCAATAAGATGATATTTGCCAGACGTTTCTTTGATTATGACCTCATCAATAGGTTTTTCTTCGATCAATAATTCATAACAAGTATTGTCAACGTTGTATTTATCAACCCCACTGCCCATGGTTGCATTGCCTTGGGGGTCGAGATCAATAAGTAATACTTTGCGTTTTGTGGCCGCCATTGATGCAGCTACATTAACAGCAGTTGTGGTTTTGCCTACTCCACCTTTTTGATTAGCAATTGCAATGATTTTGCCCAAAATAATCGTCCACTTATTTATTTAGAAGACCAGTGTAGAAAAGACATTTAATTTTCTAAATGTCGGGGAAATAGCTTCTAGCCAACTGATTGTTTTTTAATTTTGACAATATGACGTTCGCCTTCAAGACCAGGCACGTCTAACTTAATTGTTTCTTGTAAAATAAATCCCAAAGGTAACTCTTTCAGTTCATCTGTTGGGAGTTGCCCTTTTAATGCAAGAAAAACTCCGTGAGAATCTACCAGATGTTGGCACCAGTGCAACATATCTTTTAGTGAAGCAAAAGCTCTGCTCAATACTCCATCAATTTCGACATTAGGTACAAAATCTTCAACCCTTGATTGCACAGGGTCGATATTGTCTATTTTTAATTCATATGCGACTTGTTTCATAAATCGCACACGTTTGCCTAAACTATCCAACAAAATTAAATGTTTATCAGGGCACATAATTGCCAGAGGAATACCTGGTAATCCTGGACCCGTGCCTACATCAATATAGTGAATTTTATCTAAAAATGGTGCAACCACAATGGAATCAACAATATGTTTAATCACCATTTGTTGAGGATCTCGCACTGAAGTTAAATTGTAAGCTTTGTTCCATTTATGCATCAATAATACATAACGGATCAGTTGCTGTTGCTGCTCTTCAGTGACAACTAATTGACAATTTTTTAGGCTGCTTTTTAAAACAGTTAATAAATCATTTTCTAGGGCCTGTTGATCACTCATTAGGCAGATACTTTCTTTTGATCATTACTTGATCCTACTAACAACCCATGTTTTTTCAAATATACCAATAACAGAGACACAGCTGCTGGAGTAATACCTGATATTCTGCCGGCTTTACCAATAGTTTCTGGACGGGTATCAGTTAATTTGGCGACAACTTCGTTGCTCAATCCTGAAATCTGACTGAAATCAAAATCCATAGGTATTAAAGTATTTTCATTACGTAATGTTTTAGCAATTTCATCTTTTTGACGTTCTATGTATCCAGCATATTTAATTTGGATCTCAACTTGTTCGGCTGCCTGTTTGTTCTGTAATGCTGGCCCGAATGCTTCAATTTGCATCAACGTTTGATAAGTCATTTCTGGTCGACGGATCAGATCCTCTAAAGTATTTTCCTTGGTTACTGGATTTTTCAACAAAACATTTAAGGCTTTGGTTGATTCGTGACTTGGATAAACCCAAGTCGACTTGAGCCTTTGTCTTTCCAGTTCAATAGCTTCTAATTTTTGATTGAAAGCTTTCCATCGTGATTCATTAACTAAACCTATTTCGTGTCCCTTGGCAGTTAAACGAATATCGGCATTGTCTTCACGCAATAACAAACGATATTCAGCTCGACTGGTAAACATACGGTAGGGTTCTTTAGTACCCATAGTAGATAAATCGTCAATTAACACGCCCATGTAAGCTTCATCACGACGTAATATAAATGGGTCTTTTTGTTGTACTTGTAAGGCTGCATTTGCACCCGCGATCAAACCTTGAGCACCGGCTTCTTCATAGCCAGTTGTTCCATTAATTTGACCAGCAAAAAATAAACCACTGATAAATTTTGTTTCTAAGGTTTGTTTAAGATCGCGAGGATCGAAAAAATCATATTCGATCGCATAACCGGGACGCACAATATGCGCATTTTCAAAACCAATTATGGATCGTACAAAATTCATTTGTACGTCAAAAGGTAAACTCGTTGATATACCATTTGGGTAAACTTCAATGCTGTTTAAACCTTCAGGTTCAACAAATATTTGATGTGAATTTTTATCTGCAAAACGATGAATTTTATCTTCTATAGAAGGGCAATATCTTGGCCCAATTCCTTCTATAACACCTGTGTACATAGGAGATCTGTCTAATCCTCCACGAATAATTTCATGGGTTTTTTCATTAGTGTGGGTGATGTAACAAGGGATCTGTTGTGGATGATCGCTAGCTTGTCCCATGTATGAAAATACTGGAACTGGTGTATCACCATGTTGCTTTTGCATCACATCAAAATTAAGGGTCCGGGCATCAAGCCTGGCCGGTGTACCTGTTTTTAAGCGATCAACTCGAAAAGGTAATGCACGAAGTCGATCTGCCAATGCGATCGAAGGAGGATCGCCAGCACGGCCCCCTTTGTAGTTTTCCATACCAATATGTATGGTACCGCCTAAAAACGTGCCTACGGTGATAACAACGCTCTTAGCATGGAATTTAAGACCCATCTGAGTAACTACACCAACAACCCGATCATTTTCAACGATCAGATCATCACAAGATTGTTGAAATAAGGTTAGATTTTCTTGGTTTTCTACTATTTTACGAATTTCATTACGGTACAAGGATCTATCTGCTTGTGCTCGTGTGGCACGAACCGCAGGACCTTTACTCGAATTTAAGGTTCTAAATTGAATGCCAGCTTTGTCGGTTGCCATAGCCATAGCACCGCCTAAAGCGTCTATTTCCTTAACCAGATGACCTTTGCCAATCCCGCCAATTGCCGGGTTACAAGACATTTGACCTAGGGTTTCAATATTGTGTGTTAGCAAAAGAGTATTTGCGCCCATGCGTGCAGAGGCTAATGCGGCTTCTGTTCCTGCGTGACCACCACCGACAACGATGACATCAAAATGTTGCTGATAAAACATGATTTTCCTCTAAAGCTAAAATGATCATTTCCCCTGAGTAAAATGGGGCGCACATTCTATCTGGAAATGAGCTTAAGTAAAATGCTTAAAATCTATTCAATTATTGTTTTATGATCTCTGTAATCTTTATAAGATCTTTTAGATCTTTGTTTATTATTACTATTATTAAGCAGCCACTTTTCTGTTGGTAAGTCACTATTTTTTATTATTATCAATAGTTTATAGGCAAGCTAAGTATGTGAATAAAGTTTGATCAAACTGGTATAAGGTGGGTATAACTAGTGCTTTTATCCACAGGGGGTATTTCTTGAAATTGTATACAGTGGATATAACGTGGTTTTACATGACTTATACATAAAACTATCCACAGTGAATAACATCTTTTGATCTAACTGTGTGTAACTTGTGATCAAAAATTCGTTAATACTCAGTTAGATCCTGATTTATAAAGGAAAGATCAAAAGAAACTAAATTTTGTTGATCTTGATACTGTTACCGTTGGTTTTTAATATTTATTTTGGGCCAGCAGCGTTTATTGATCCTCGAATCGATCTTTTTTTACTTTATCCTCTAATTTGAAGTCACTTTCACTCGTCCACCACTAGTTGATGTATCAATATCTATTTGAATATCAGTAATGAGATAAGCGGTAATTGAGTCATCTGAAGTAGTCAGATTGGCATCTTCTGTTAACTGTTTATTGATTGAACTTGTGTCGGTTTGAATGGTTAATCGACCACCCAAATCAACATTAAATGTTTCGGAGAAGGTTTTGGAAAAAAGTGAGGTTGAGTAAAACAGGATAAGATAAACCAATACTGCATTTAAGTAGGTAATCAGTTTGATCGTTCTTTTCATTTTAATATCCTTTGTGTAATTTTTGATTAACAAAGGATGAGTCGTGACTAGTTATTGAAAAGTTTAAATAAGTTGATTTTTATATATATCAAGTAGCATCTATTTTACTTGATTTGGACGGTAGCCTGATGTGGTTTGTGGTTGCTGCTGAGGCTCAGGTTGAGTAGGAATAATTTCGTTACGTCTGCTAGGACCTGAGAATTTTACTTTGTAGGTGTCGTATTCTTTGATGGACTCAAAACAATAACGACCTAGGGCGTTTTCTAACTCAGCAAGGTTGTGGTTGGTGATCATAATACAGTTTTTATGATGAGCCAGCCTTTGTCTTAATACATTGCCTAACCAGCTTTGGGCATTTTTCTTTAACACGCTTTCGTTAACACATACTTCATCGAGTATTAGTAAATCAACATCAAGTAATTCTTGGTTAATTTCACGAAATTTCTGTCCAACATTATCTTGGGCATTGTAATCATAAGAAAAGAAGCGCATTTCCAAAATAGTTGATAGTTGTCTATATAGAACTGAAATTTCATATTTTTCAATGAGTTCATGGGCTATGGCACCGGCTGTGTGAGATTTTCCACGACCATAGTCACCATAAAAAATCATCATATGAGCACCACTTTTACGCCAATTCATATCGTCATGAGCGGCGATAAAAGACTTAGCAATACTGACTGCTTCAATAACATCATTACTGTCTTCAATAAGGTTAGCGAAGGTCCATTTAGGATTCAATTCAGAGCGACCTTGAATATCTTGGATGCGTTGCTTTTTGCCTTCTCGTTGTAATTGTTTTACATCACGATTGGCTAAGGCTTCATACTCAGATCTTAAGTCGGCATAGTTGGTATATTTTTCAGGAACATATTGGCGACCTAATGCTTTACCTAATCTTTGAATTTTGTCTTTAATACTGTCCACGAGTTCTATTATTCCGAATGATAAATATGAAAATTTATTAAGTGTTAGTTTTACTATATTTGGCCACTAAATTTTTAGCATTGTCGTCAGCGAGAATACCAGCCTTAGTTTGCACTATTTGCTGACCTACTTTTTGTACATTTTTAAATCCATGAGCTAAACGCATTTTTTTCAAGTTAAATACAAACTTTTGAGTCCATTGGTATTCGCTAAATTGTGACTCTGGCCTACCTAACCAATAAGCAATAAAATCACCTAATTCACTAGTAGTGTAATCATAATCAATAATGCCTACTAGTTTCGCTAAATCGCTGATTAATTTTTGATTAGGCAACCAATCAAGATGCATTGTATGCCAATTTAGATGTAACTTTGAATACTCATCTACTTTCATTGTAGTTAAAGGTAGAACAAGGGTTTTACCGTTAAAACTATGGTTAAGTTCGACTTCGTTTTGAAAATTGACTAAACCAACACTTATCAGCTCTTTTATTAAACTATTAACTTGTCGACCTAAAGTAAATTTTTCTTCTCTGGCATTTAAAATGGATAACAACGATTTGTAGTTTAAAGGTGACGTTGTACCGCTAGATTCATCAGCAGTAGGTTTTATCCCAAGAATATAGAGTATACGGGCGTCATTACTCAAAGACTGAAGTAGGGCTGTCTGTTCTGCTTTATTAAATTGCATAAAAATTCATTGGGTAATTATGCTGATTGTTCATTAGTTTCTAGCCAGCTTTGAAGCCATTTAACAGCAGCATCTTCAGGGATAGGATGATTTAGTACGTCAATATGCAGGGCAGGGCACAATAGTTTAGCGCCACCAGTTTGCATAATATTTTCCATTTGCACGGATCCATGACAGTAAGTGTCATAATTGCTATCGCCTAAACCCACCACTAAAAACTCATGTTTGCTCAAATTTTGAGTTTTTAATTGTTCAGCAAAAGGTTGGATGTTGTCTGGCAAGTCACCGGCGCCATGAGTCGAAGTACAAATTAACCATATGGCACTTTGATCTAAGTCCAACAACTGCGGTGTTAAATGGATTTGTGCGCTATGTGTATGACTTAACAAAACTTCTTGTAATGCATCGGCGACATATTCACTTGCACCTAAGACACTGCCTACTATGATTTCAAACTTTGCCATTTATTTACTATGTAGATTGATTAATTTTAGCATTGTACATTGTGACTAATACCATCCCTATATTCCACCTAATATCACTATTTTATGGTTGTTGAGCACTTAACTATTCCAGTCCAGTTAGTTTTAACCAATATTTCGACTGTATTAAATATTGATAAATAGGCTTTTTATGGAACGTCGTTATGATTTGGATTGGTTAAGAGTATTCGCATTTGCTGTATTAATTTTTTATCACATTGGCATGTTGTACGTTGCTGATTGGGGATTTCACTATAAAAGCCAATATCAAAGTGAAGTACTGCAAAATTTAATGTTGTTAGTCAATAGATGGCGGTTACCCCTTTTATTTTTTATTTCTGGGGTTGCTTCTCGTTATTTATTGCAAAAATATTCATTAATTCATTTTTCTAAAACACGAACTTGGCGTTTGTTGTTGCCATTATTATTTGGTGTATTAGTGATAGTTCCACCGCAACTTTATGTGGAAATGACGGCAAAAGGGGATCTCAATCTTAGTTATTGGGATTTTTATAGGGCTTTTTTTGATCTACATAATCCACTATTTGCTGAGTATCAATCTGGAATATTGCCGCATATTGATGTTAACCACCTTTGGTATTTACGGGAATTGTGGTGCTTCTCATTAATATTGTTATTACTTCATCCGATTTTGTCTTTAGCTAAATTAGATAAAGTACTTGATTGTATTGGGAGTCGACTGGGTATTGGAGCAATCTTTATGTTACCTGTCATGTGTTTGTCAGTTGCTGAACTATTGATATTTCCAGAGTCTGACGAAGGTATAAGAATAGCTCGTGGATTTTGTTTCTTTTTGTTGGGTTATCTTATTTGGCAAAGAGAAAGTTGCTGGCAACCCATTCTGATGTATCGACGCTTAACCCTGGGTCTATCTTTAACAAGTTATCTGGGATTATTAGCTTATTACCACTTAATTTGGAAATTGCGGTCGGAGCCATTAACGGGTGTTTATGCTGCAATAGAAACAACTTTGTTATTAGCCAACCGTTGGGTATGGATCTTAGCTATTTTAGGTTATGGCTACGCTTACTTAAATAAGCCAAGCTCTGCGTTAAGGTATTTTTCCCGGATGGTTTATCCCAGCTATTTGTTGCATCAAAGTGTACTAATAGTGGCGGCTTTTTACCTAAGTACATTTAAGTTGGGATTTTTCTTGGAGGCGTTTTGTGTAGTAGTGATAACAGTTAGTTTTTGCTTCGCGAATTATGAATTATTAAAAAGGATCAACTTTATGAGACCTCTGGTAGGTATATCGTCGCAAATTTCTGAAGTAGAATATTCATTATTTAATAAAATATTCGTATTGATGTGTTGGCTACTAATACTGCCTTTAGGTTATCTAATCATATTTTGAGAATTATGGATTTGAAGGGTATTTACCTTGAGTTCAGATTATTTACCAATGCAAAAGGAAGAAAATATTTTTGTAAGTAAGTCGTCTGAACTGAATTCACCAGTGATTTCATTTAAATGTTGTTGGGTTAAGCGCAGCTCTTCTGCAAGTAATTCTCCAGCAAGGTTTTCTTCTAATTGATATTTACCTAAATATAAATGTTCTGCAGCTCTGTCTATAGCATCTAGATGGCGTCTGCGAGCGATAAATTGGCCTTCTGAGCTTGCATTAAAGCCCATACAATCTTTTAGGTGATCAGTTAACAAGGCAAGTCCCTGTTCGTTACTGGCAGATATTGAAATAACCGGGTAGTCACCGCTATCATCAAAACCAATAGTTTCATTCGTAAGGTCTATTTTATTGCGGATAACACTTAGTCCGATATTTTTAGGTAGTTGCTGATAAAACTCTGGCCATATTTTTTGAGGATGTGTTTCTGAAGATTCAGTACTATCCAACATAAACAATACACGATCTGCTTGATGGATTTCTTGCCAGGCGCGTTCAATACCTATTTTTTCTACCTTGTCTGGGCTATCCCTTAAGCCCGCTGTATCAATAATATGTAAAGGCATTCCATCAATGTGTATATGCTCTTTGAGTACATCACGGGTGGTGCCAGCTATATCTGTGACTATGGCTGCATCTCTTCCTGCTAATGCATTAAGTAAACTAGATTTACCGGCATTAGGTTTACCAGCAATGACCACCCGCATACCTTCTCTGAGTAATGCACCTTGTTTGGTCTGCTGGCGTAGAGTTTCAAAGGACTGGATAATTGTTTCTAAGTCTTTTTGAATTTTACCGTCACTTAGAAAATCGATTTCTTCATCGGGAAAATCTATTGCGGCTTCGACGTACATACGCAAGTGGATCACTTGCTCGACTAAAGTTTGAATATGTTGTGAAAACGCGCCTTGTAAGGAGCGTAATGCGCCTTTTGCTGCTTGTTCAGAGCTGGCATCAATTAGGTCGGCTATGGCTTCAGCTTGCGCTAAGTCCAATTTGTCATTTAAAAATGCGCGTTCACTAAATTCTCCTGGTCGAGCAATGCGTAATTTTGGTATTTTCAAAATAGCATTAAGCAACATGTCTAATACTACTTGGCCGCCATGACCTTGTAATTCAAGTACATCTTCACCGGTAAATGAATTTGGTGCTTTAAAGAATAAGGCTATGCCCTGATCAATAAGATTATTTTCTGTATCAGAAAAAGGTAGATATTCTGCTTTCCTGGTTTCAGGTAATTTACCCAATATTACTTGTGCAGCGGCACTTGTTAGAGTGCCAGAAATTCGAATTATCCCAACACCACCGCGACCAGGTGCAGTGGCTTGAGCAACAATAGTATCTTGTTGTGATGATAATCCAATAGCAGTCATGTGTTGTTTAGTCTCTGAAGTTAGTAAATTGTAATGGTTGTTCTAAATCAGCTTCTTTTGCCAATGCCATAACTTGTTGTAAATCGTCGCGTTTTTTTCCGGTGACTCGTACTTGTTCACCTTGTATTTGTGCTTGAACTTTTAGTTTTGCATCTTTGATGAGTTTTATTAGTTTTTTGGCTACTGGTTGTTCGATACCTTGTTTAAAGGCAATGGCTTGTTTGTAAATTTTGCCAATGTGCTGTACATCTTTTTCTTCAAAGGCTGCAGTGTCTACATTACGTTTTACACAGGTGCCTCTTAGGATATCGAGCATCTGTTTGAGTTGGAAATCATTGTCGGCTGTCATAGTCACTATGCTTTCCTTTAACTCGAAACTTGCCTCAACACCTCTAAAATCAAAACGTGTGCTTAATTCTCGATTTGCGTTGTCGACAGCATTAAGTAATTCGGGTAAATCAATTTCTGAAACGATATCTAATGATGGCATGTGGATCCCTAAGCTTTATGAGTGATGACTGTTTATTGTAAGCACAAAAAAGCCCGTGTTATAGCATAAAACGGGCTTTTTTCGAAATTATGAAATTACTTGGTCTTTAAGCCGCGTTTTTCCATAGATGCGTAAATTATTTTAGCTTGAATCAAAGTAATAATGTTACTTATCAACCAGTAAAGTACTAAACCTGCTGGGAATATAAAGAAGAACAAACTCATAGCAACAGGCATAAACTGCATGATTTTTTGCTGCATAGGATCTGTCATTGTCATAGGTTGCAGTTTTTGTAGTAAATACATACTCAAACCAGTTAATACAGGTAATACAAAGAACGGGTCTTTTGCACTTAAATCAGTGATCCAAAATATAAAATCAGCATGTCTAAGTTCAACACTTTCAAGTAACACCCAATACAGGGCTAAGAAGATTGGCATTTGTAATAATAGAGGGAAACAGCCACCCATAGGGTTAACTTTGTCCTTCTTATACATTTCCATCATGGCTTTTTGCATTTTCTGCTTGTCATCGCCATAACGTTCTTTGAGTGCATCCATTTTGGGTTTTAGGGCGCGCATTTTGGCCATAGATTCGTATTGTTTTTTGGTAAGAGGATACATAGCTCCTTTAACCACTATGGTAATAAGGATGATAGAAAATCCCCAGTTACCAACTAGACTATGAATGAATTGTAAGAATGAGAAAAGCGGCTGAGATATCATAAACAAAAAGCCGTAATCGACTGTTAAGTCTAGGCCACGAGCAATAACTGCTAAGGTATCTTGATCCTTTGGACCTAAGTATAAAATATTAGTAATTTTTATTGTTTCGCCAGGCTGGATAACAACTGTTTCTCCAGTAAAGCCAATTACCGCATTGGTATTTTGTTTGATAACGCTGAATAACTTGTTCGTTTGGTCTTGTGGTGGAACCCATGCAGACACGAAGTAGTGTTCTATCATTGCTGCCCAACCAGCTTTGGTAGTTTCGCGAAGGTTGTTATCAGCCATGTCATCAAAGGAATATTTTTCGTATTTATCATCTTCGATAGAAAATGCGCCACCGCGATAAACTGGCATAAACATACTACCGCCTTCACCTAGTATGCTCTGTTTGAGTTGGCCGAAAGGAATGACTCGCTTAGGATTGCTTGTGTTGTTTTTAACGTTATAAATTACGTTAATTTTGTGGCTACCCCGAGTAAACACGAAATTTTTAGTAACTTGCATACCTTGTGGAGTTATTAATTCTAAAGGAACGGTGAGTGTATCGCCTTCAAGTGTATAACTGTCTTGTGTGGTAGTGTAAGTAGGGCGTCCTTTACTATCTGTGCCATCAGGACCAATTAAGCCACTTTGAGCTATATGTAATGTGTCGCCACTCGGTCTTAAAATGCTGTATGACTCGGCAGAGTTTTGCTCTACTGGAAATTTAGCAAGATTGGCTGAAACAACGTCACCACCTTTAGTATCAATACTAAGAATAAGAGTGTCGGTTGTTACTGTTATAATTTTTCCACCTTGAGTGGACATAGGCACTAAGGTTTGCCCATCAATAGATACAACAGGCACATCTTCGGCGCTAGGTATATCAAGAGCAGTACTTGTTTGTCCGGTGGAGGTTGTTATAGGTGCGACTGGTTGAGGGCCGTAATCTAATTGCCATTGTTGCCATAATAAAAAGCCGACCATAGCGAGGCCAATTAATAAAAAACTGCGTTGGGATTCCATAAAATACTCTAATTAACTACTTATTATGAGTGTGACTTATTCATGTCAAAACATTAAACCACGGCGACGTTACTGTTTTATTTATGACCCGATTATTTATGAGGGCATAATTGTAAAATTCATTATTTATTTTGTTTTTTTTCCGGCACTGGATCATAACCACCATCATTGAGTGGGTGGCATTTTAGTATGCGTTTACCACTTAACCAACAACCTTTTAATAATCCGTGTTTAGTAATAGCGTCAATTGCATAATGAGAGCAACTTGGATGGAACCTACATGTAGGTCCTAACATCGGTGAAAGCACTATTTGATAGAACTTTATTATACCAATTGGGATTTTTCGCAGCGCGACGCTAATTTTTTCCATAATTTACTCAGTAAATTAAATAATTCCTGATTCGAAAGTTTATCTAAACCACTTTTACCAACCACAACTATATCAATATTCGGAAATGAATGACGTTCTAAACGAAAGCTCTCGCGAATAACGCGCTTAAGTCTATTTCTATCGTGTGCATGTTTGACTCTTTTTTTAGCCAAAGTGATGCCCAAACGAGGATTATTCGAAGTATTAAATCTGGCTAGAAGAGTAAGTTGGGGTGAAACAGATGGAATTGCATTACTGAAAACAAATTCAAAGTGGGTGGGAGTAAGTAGCCTTAGCTCCCGAGAAAAGTGATTTTCACCCACCTTGGATAATTAAGCTGATAAACGCGCACGGCCTTTAGCACGACGATTGGCAATAACCTTGCGGCCATTTTTAGTCGCCATACGGGCACGAAAACCGTGTGAACGCTTACGCTTTAAGTTGCTTGGTTGAAAAGTTCTTTTCATGACCTAGTCCCGCTATACATAAGGTTTAAACAAAATGAGCATTTATATGATAACCATTTGGGGGTAATCACCGTGCTCAAAAATGACGCTGAATAATAGAGATCACTTTACTAGTTGTCAATCAATTACTCCAACTAATAACATTATATATGCTTATTTTTAAGAGGCTGCAATACCTTAAGATCTGATAAGTGTTGAAAATATTCATTTTATCCACAGGTTGGACATATATTAGTGGTTTGTTTTTATTTTAAGTAAAATACTGGCATTAAATATGCTGGTATTTTATCTATGATTTTGTTGAGGTTTAATATTGCTAAAACACTAAAAATTTAGCTAAAACAATTAGATATAGTAGTTTAAGAAGTTATTGTAAATTAATTTAAAATGTCTGTTGCGTTAGTGAGGTGATTAGCGAGATAATTCACAGCTAGTTTAAAGTTTGGCTTTTTACTGGTTAATAATAATACAGTTGTTACTTTTCATTTTTGTTTGGTAATTCCTTTTTTATCTCATTATGGCCTTTGTTTGTAAGGGTGGAGTTGTTTTTTTCGATGTCTATATGGAATCAGTGTCTTGATAGGTTGCAGCAGGACTTACCTATACAACAGTTTAGTATGTGGATAAGACCACTTCAGGCCGAACATGCCGATGCTCACATAACTCTTTTTGCACCTAATCGTTTTGTATTAGATTGGGTCAGGGATAAATATTTTTCGCAAATTAATAATTTGTTGGCAGAGTTTTGTGGAGATAAAGCTCCTCAGCTACGATTTGAAGTAAAAGTTGCCAATGTTGATGCCAGTAGAATGTTTAGTGCTAGTAGTTATCCTCCGGTAGCAGTAGAGCAAAACAAGCAACATACAAATAGTCATTTACCATCCCCCCCTTCCGTTGCAGTTTCTAATGTTGGCACAACTATACCAATGGCTGCAGGTCACAAAAGTAATATTAATTTAACTTATAAATTTGATAATTTTGTCGAAGGTAAGTCAAACCAACTTGCAAGAGCAGCCTCTCAGCAAGTCGCAGATAATCCTGGTGGTGCTTATAATCCATTGTTTATTTATGGTGGTACGGGATTAGGTAAAACCCATTTATTGCATGCAGTGGGCAATGGCATTATGGATAAAAAGAAAAACGCCACTGTTGTGTATATGCATTCCGAGCGATTCGTTCAAGATATGGTAAAAGCGTTACAAAACAATGCGATAGAAGAATTTAAACGTTATTACCGCTCAGTTGATGCATTACTTATTGATGATATTCAGTTTTTTGCAAATAAGGAACGCTCTCAAGAAGAGTTTTTTCATACTTTCAACGCTTTGTTAGAAGGTAATCAACAGATAATTCTTACCTCTGATCGTTATCCAAAAGAGATAGTAGGTGTAGAAGATCGTTTGAAATCTAGATTCGGATGGGGATTAACCATTGCCATTGAGCCACCTGAACTGGAAACACGCGTAGCTATTTTGATGCGTAAGGCTGTCGAGAATAAAATTTTCTTACCCGATGAAGTAGCATTTTTTATCGCTAAACGATTACGCTCAAATGTTCGAGAGCTAGAAGGGGCATTAAATCGCGTAATAGCCAATGCGAATTTTACGGGGCGACCTATTACCATAGATTTTGTGCGAGAAGCACTTCGTGATCTTTTAGCGCTTCAAGAAAAACTGGTCACCATTGATAACATTCAAAAAACAGTGGCAGAATATTACAAGATTAAGATGGCTGATATTTTGTCGAAGCGACGTAGTCGTAGTGTTGCCAGACCAAGGCAAATGGCGATGGCCTTGTCCAAAGAACTAACCAACCATAGTTTGCCTGAGATCGGTGATGCCTTTGGTGGTCGCGACCACACCACTGTATTGCATGCATGCCGAAAAATAGTGCAGCTAAGGGAAGAAAGTCATGATATAAAAGAAGACTATCAGAACTTAATACGCACACTATCTTCATAAAAATTCACGAGTAAAAAGATGAAATTTAGCATCAGTAGGGAAAACTTCTTACAACCACTTCAATTGGTTTCTGGCGCAGTTGAGCGTCGCCATACATTACCTATATTATCTAATGTATTGATAAAGGTTAGTGATAACTCACTTTGGTTAACTGGTACGGATTTAGAGGTCGAATTGATTTCTAATGTCACCCTAAGTGGTGATTTCGTTGAAGGTGAAATTACTGTTCCAGCTAAGAAACTACTAGATATATGTAGGGGATTAAACGAAGGAAGCAGTATTGATTTCAGTGTTGAAGCCAACAAAGCGTTGCTGAAATCTGGTCGTAGTAAATACAGTTTATCAACTTTGTCAGCTGATGATTATCCTAATCTTGAAGATTGGCAAGGTGAATTAGAGTTTGAAATCCCTCAATCAGATTTGAAGCGGCTTATCGATAGCACTCACTTTTGTATGGCTCAACAGGATGTACGTTATTACCTCAATGGTATGTCTCTTGAAACAGAGGATAACCTTATTCGTACGGTTGCCACTGATGGGCATAGGTTAGCTTTGTGCCGACTGAACTATACAAATGCGACCTTACCTAACCGTCAGGTCATTATTCCACGTAAAGGTGTGTTAGAGATAATTCGTCTTATTGAAGACAATGATAAGTTAGTTAAAGTACAGGTTGGTTCGAACCACATTAGAATTTTTTCTACTGATTTTATTTTTACCAGTAAATTGGTAGATGGACGTTTTCCAGACTACAGGCGTGTATTGCCAAAAGATGGAGACAAAAAGATTGAATCTAGCAAAGACGTATTGAAACATGCGTTTTCCAGAGCCTCTATTTTATCCAATGAAAAATTTAGAGGTGTGCGTTTAAACTTATCAAATGGTGAGCTTAAAATCACTGCCAATAACCCTGAGCAAGAAGAAGCCGAAGAAATTGTAGACGTAGATTATCAAGGAGATAATTTAGAGATAGGGTTTAATGTAGCTTATTTGATAGATGTTATGAATGGGCTAAGCTGTGAAGATGTACGTATTACTTTAGCGGATTCAAACAGTAGTGCATTGATAGAGGACTCGAAAGATGACTCTGCTCTTTACGTTATAATGCCAATGAGACTGTAATTAGGTTTTATAAGAAGCTTCGTTTCTCATGAAACTGGACAAGGTCCAGATCAGTCACTTTCGAAACATTGATGATTTATCACTTGTTGCCCATGGAAGTTTAAATGTTTTCCTAGGTGAAAACGGTAGTGGTAAATCATCAATTTTGGAAGCCTTACATTATCTAGGCTATGCTCGTTCCTTTCGTACCCATAAACATAAAAATGTTATTAGCCACGAAAAACAAGGTTTTACAGTTTTTTGCTCGACTGTTGCTGAAAATGGAAAACAACAGAAGTTTGGAATAAGCAGGCTGGCAAATGACAGTTGTATCGTTAATATCAATGGGCAAAAGTCTAAACGTGCAACAGATTTAGCTAGTAATCTACCCATTCAAATATTTACGCCTCAGAGTTCAGATTTATTACTTGGTGCACCAAAGTTGCGTAGACGTTATTTGGATTGGGTATTGTTTCACGTGGAACAATCTTTCAATTTGGACTTCCAGGTTTTTAATAAAAGTCTAAAACACCTAAACGCTTTATATAAAAGTCATCAGCCAGACCAAAGCTTGAGTTATTGGAACGACTTACTTTGCGAAAAAGGAGAGGCTATTAGCCTAAATAGAGAATCTTTACTAAACGATCATCTAATACAGCTTATTAATGCGAATTTAAAAGATTTTTTACCTGAGTTTTGCTTCGAAATTTCGTATTATAGGGGATGGGAAAAAGGCTATACACTAGCTGATTCAATATTAAAAAATAGGTCACGAGATCAAAAATACGGTTTCCTTAGTGTTGGTCCTCATAAAGCCGATCTGCGGATAAAGACTCAAGGTGTAAATGCTTATGAAATATTGTCCAGAGGTCAGTTAAGGATGTTGGTTGCAGGTATGCAACTTGCTCAAACACAATACCTACATGCACAGACTGCAAAGAGCTCAATATTTTTGTTAGATGATGTAGGCGCAGAATTAGATGAAGAAAAACGAAAAGTGTTTATATCACGATTGAACACTTCTGATACTCAATTATTTGTTACAGCTATTGATATCAAACAATTAGAGTTCCTAGAGAACTATACCGATAAAAAAGTGTTTCACGTGGAACATGGCCAGGTGAGAGAGGAGATTTAATTAAATGGCAGAAGAAAATGTTTATGATTCGTCCAGTATTAAAGTCCTAAAAGGACTTGATGCCGTTAGAAAAAGACCGGGTATGTATATCGGTGATACAGACGATGGTACTGGGTTACACCACATGGTTTTTGAGGTAGTAGATAACTCTATCGATGAAGCTCTTGCAGGACATTGCTCAAGTATTAATGTGAAAATACACATTGATGGTTCTGTTTCGGTTAAAGATGATGGCCGTGGTATTCCAACAGAAATTCATGAGGAAGAAGGGGTATCAGCAGCCGAAGTCATCATGACTGTGTTACATGCTGGAGGTAAATTTGATGATAACTCTTATAAAGTCTCTGGTGGTTTGCATGGTGTAGGTGTTTCTGTTGTTAATGCACTATCTAAGAAGTTGATGCTACAAGTTCGCCGTGGAGGTAAGCTTTACGAGCAGGAATACCAACATGGTGTACCTCAGCAACCATTAGCCGTTATCGGTGAATCAGAAGCCACTGGAACGAGCTTACGTTTTTGGCCAAGTGAAGATACATTTACTAATGTTGTGTTTCACTATGACATTTTAGCCAAAAAATTACGTGAGTTGTCTTTTCTAAACTCTGGCGTGTGTATCATTCTTGAAGATGAACGTGATGGTAAGACTGACCGTTTTGAATATGAGGGTGGCATAACCGCTTTTATTGAATATCTAAACCAGAATAAAACACCCGTACATCAGAAAATTTTCTATTTTGACTCACATCGCGATGACGGAATTTCAGTTGAAGTAGCAATGCAATGGAATGATTCTTACCAAGAAAACGTTTTTTGTTTCACTAATAACATTCCACAAAAAGATGGTGGTAGTCATTTAGCTGGTTTTAGAGGTGCTTTGACTCGAACACTCAACAACTACATGGACAAAGAAGGGCTTTCTAAAAAGGCTAAAACAAGTACCAGTGGTGATGATGCTAGAGAAGGTTTAACAGCAATCATTTCAGTTAAAGTACCGGATCCAAAATTCTCTTCACAAACTAAAGATAAGTTAGTCTCTTCAGAAGTTAGGCCTGCTGTAGAAACCACTATGGGTGAAAAGCTTCATGAGTTTTTGATGGAAAACCCTGCTGAAAGTAAAATCATTGTTGGTAAAATTATTGATGCAGCAAGAGCCAGAGATGCTGCAAGAAAAGCCCGTGAAATGACCCGCAGAAAAGGTGCCTTAGACTTAGCTGGATTACCCGGAAAACTAGCCGATTGCCAAGAAAAAGATCCTGCACTGTCTGAGCTTTATATAGTGGAAGGGGACTCTGCTGGCGGATCTGCCAAGCAGGGGCGTAATCGTAAAAACCAAGCCATACTGCCACTTAAAGGTAAAATCCTAAACGTTGAAAAGGCTCGTTTCGACAAAATGCTTTCTTCTCAGGAGGTCGCGACTCTGATTACCGCATTAGGTTGTGGTATAGGTCGTGATGAATATAATCCCGAGAAATTACGTTATCATCGAATTATTATCATGACCGATGCTGATGTGGATGGGTCGCATATTCGAACATTATTACTGACTTTCTTTTATCGCCAAATGCCAGAAATTATTGAGCGGGGCTACATTTATATTGCACAACCGCCACTATATAAAACTAAAAAAGGTAAAACGGAACAATACCTTAAAGATGACGATTCTCTAATAAAATATTTAACATCAATTGCCTTAGATAATGCTGAACTGCACGTAAATGAAGATGCACCTGCTATTTCAGGCGTGGCTTTGGAAAATCTTGTTAAACAATATCAAGAAACAGTTGCCATGATTGCACGAATCAGTCGTTTGATGCCTGCAGTGATCCTTAACAAGTTAGTTTATAGTCTTACCCTTGAACCTGAAGATGTAAATGATGAACAAAAACTAGCAACTTTTGCTGAGGAATTTACTAAAGGGCTAGCCTTTGATGAAGCAGATGGAGCAACTTATTCATTTGATATTCGCCATAATAGCGAAAGAAATAACTGGTTTGTCGTTATTATTATTAGATTGCATGGTATAGATACAGAGTATCGAATCGATCATGAGTTTGTTAATTCTAACGAATATAAACGTCTTAAAGCTCTTAATCTAGCGATTAATGGTTTGATTGAAGTCGGTGGTTATATACAGCGTAATGATAAAACAAAACCCATTTCAACTTTTGTTGATGCATTAGACTGGTTAATGGCAGAATCTAAACGTGGCCAATATATCCAGCGTTATAAGGGGCTAGGAGAAATGAATCCGAGTCAATTATGGGAAACAACTATGGATCCAGCCACTCGAAGAATGCTCCAGGTGACTATTGAGGATGCTGTAGGTGCAGATCAGCTGTTTACTTGTTTAATGGGTGATCAAGTTGAGCCTCGTAGAGCCTTTATTGAAGAAAATGCTCTAAAAGTAGCTAATTTAGACGTCTAGTTTTAAAAAGCAGAGACAAAAAAGGCCGCATAACTAGCGGCCTTTTTATTTACTTTATAAATCAATTGGTTATGGAGCTAATTGATACTTTAGGTGCACCAAATCCGCTAAAGTTTATTGTGAATTGGAAGGTTCCTGTTTCAGTAGGTGTAAACCGAAAATTCTCATCTGTAGTATCGCAACTAGAGCTTACAGACTCGCCTACCACAATAACTCTATCTGACTCATTAGCATAACCACAATTCATTCCAGGCGTCCAATTGGCGTCTGCGAATTTAAAATCATATGGTTGACCATCAGCTATTAATTCAATTGAGGTTGAATATACCTGATCGGACAATTCTACTAACTTATACTTTTCGTCCGCTTCCCACCAAGAAAAAACACCTCTAAGGTAGAGTCCATCATAGTTATGTTCCTTGATTAAACCATCAATAACATTTGTTGCACAGCCACTGAGAAAACTAGCTAAAATGACTGTAGATACAAAACCTATTTTTTTCATATTGGTATAACGTCCTAATAACACATGCCAAACAAACGGCTAAATTATTAAGGTTAATTTAGTACTGATATATCCGCACAGCACAAAAATAAACCTCTTAGCCTTGATAATAACGTTAACCTATTTCGCTTAACTGATTCATCATCAGCCATTACCATAACATGTTCGAAAAACTCATCAATTGGCTCTCTAAGCTCCGCTAAAACAACCAACGCACTAGTGTAGTCAGACTGTTTAAGCATAGGTTGAATACGAGTTTCTACAGACTCTAAACTGTTTGCTAAGGCAATTTCAGCTGGTTCCTGCAATAAGGTCTTATTAAAAGGCAAATCTTGTGTAAATACATTCTTGGCTAATATATTTGCTACTCGTTTGTTAGCTGAAGCCAATGCTTCTGCAGACTCTAAAGTGTTAAAGGATTTAACTGCTGCAATTCTGGCTGCAAAGTCTGCTGGGCGAGTAGGGCGATTAGCTGCAACCGCCTGAACAACACCTGTAGCTATGCCTTGTTCTGCGTACCAAGCTTTAAATCTCGCTAAAATAAAATCAACGACCTTGGTTTGCAGTTGCTCAGTTTTGATTTTGTCCCCAAAAGTGGCAATAGAAACGTCGACTAAATCAACTAAGTCCAACGGCAAAGTCTTCTCTACAATTATACGTAGTACCCCAATTGAAGCACGACGTAAGGCAAAAGGATCTTTATCACCCTTAGGTGTTTGACCAATACCAAAGATACCAACCAAAGTATCAATTTTATCAGCCAGCGCCACACAAACACTCACTTCAGATGTAGGTAAGTTATCACCAGCAAAACGCGGCATGTACTGTTCGTTTTGTGCCAAAGCTACTAGCTCTGTTTCACCATCTGCTCTGGCATAATGCATGCCCATAACACCTTGAACATCAGGAAACTCCATGACCATATTAGTCATCAGGTCTGTTTTACATAACAAACCTGCTCTGTGAGCGGCTTCTTGGTCTGCGCCTAACATTGTGGCGATACTTTTTGCCAAAGATGCTATACGTTCTGATTTCTCATAAACTGTACCCAATTGTTTCTGGAACAATACGCTTTTTAAGCTATCAAGCCGCGACTCTAAGGTTTGTTTTTTATCGGTATTAAAGAAAAATTCAGCGTCGGCTAATCTAGGGCGAATAACTTTCTCGTTACCGCTTATGATAGTTTCTGGATCTTTACTTTCTATGTTGGTAATAAATATGAATCTAGACTTTAATTGGCCATTTTCATCCAACAACGGAAAGTATTTTTGATCACCTTTCATAGTGTAAATTAAAGCTTCTTTAGGCACTGCTAAAAAAGATTCTTCAAAATTAGCGACTAAAGCAACGGGCCATTCAACTAATGACGTGACTTCTTCTAATAAGTCTTCATCAATATCTGCTACTGCACCTTCTAGTTTAGCTAGTGCTTGGACCTGCTCTAAGATAATCGCACTACGGCGACTGTGATCTGCAATAACATAGTGTTGTTCAAGTTGGCTTAGATAGTTATCAGCACAATCCAGTTCAAAAGGGGCATCAGAATGGAATCTGTGGCCATTAATCAAACGTGCTGAACTGACATCTAACACTTTTCCTTGTATTAGTTCGTTGCCATACAGCATAGTCACAGTATGGATGGGGCGAATAAACTGTGTGGATTTGCTGCCCCAACGCATGGGCTTAGGAATAGGTAGTGCCTTTAATGCTTTTTCAACTAACTCTGCCAAGAGTTGACTAATAGCCTGTCCCTTAACCTGAGCCTTAAAGAGTAACCACTCACCTTTGTCAGTCTTTAAGCGTTCAGCCTGACTCACTTCAATACCATTAGAGCGGGCCCATCCTTGTGCTGCTTTAGTTGGTTCGCCATCTTCGCCAAATGCTGCAGTAACAGCTGGACCACGTTTTTCCACGTCTTTATCGGCTTGAAATTCTGACAGACCCTCAACAACAACCGCTAGGCGTCTTGGCGAGGCATACCAGTTTACCTGGCTGAATGTTAGGTCGTTATCAGTAAATATCCCTTGAATGTTATCTCTAAACGCTAGCGCCAATTTAGCCAAGGACTTTGGTGGTAGTTCTTCTGTACCGATTTCGATTAATAAATTTTCAGTTCGCATGGCTACTTCTCCTTGTTACACATTGGAAAGCCAAGTGCTTCCCGCGCTTCGTAATACACTTTTGCGCAGGCCTTAGAAAGGGTTCTTACTCTTAAAATATAACGTTGACGTTCTGTTACTGAAATAGCATGTCTTGCATCTAACAGGTTGAATGCATGAGAAGCCTTCATTACTTGTTCGTATGCAGGCAAGGGTAAATTAGCTGCTATGAGTTTCTCACTGTCTTTTTCGCACTGGTCAAAGGTGGCAAATAAAGCGTTTACATCAGCGTGTTCAAAGTTATAAGCAGATTGCTCCACTTCATTTTGGTGAAATACATCACCATAAGTGACTGTACCCATAGGACCATTGGTCCACACTAAGTCGTAAATACTGTCTACACCTTGGATATACATAGCTAGGCGTTCAAGACCATAGGTTATTTCACCGGTAACAGGTGCACACTCAATACCACCCACTTGTTGAAAATAGGTGAATTGTGTCACTTCCATACCATTCAACCAAACTTCCCAACCAAGACCCCAGGCGCCTAGGGTGGGGGATTCCCAGTTATCTTCAACAAAGCGAATATCATGAACCAGTGGGTCAAAGCCAAGTTCTTTTAACGAGCCTAAATACAACTCTTGGATATTATCTGGCGAAGGCTTAAGCATCACCTGAAACTGATAGTATTGCTGCAAACGATTAGGATTTTCGCCGTAGCGACCATCTGTAGGACGTCTACAAGGCTGCACATAAGCGCTACTGATTGGCTCAGGGCCAATTGACCTTAGGAACGTCATCGGATGAAACGTACCTGCACCTACTTCCATATCTAGAGGTTGAATAATAACGCAACCTTGACGCGCCCAATAATCCTGAAGCGCTAAAATTAGTCCCTGAAATGTCTTACAATCAAACTTTTGCATATGCTCTTGCATTTCCTCTGCCACACTAAGGGCTTATCGTATTATTAAATTTAAAAAAACGCCGGCAAGTATACCTTTTGTCGTTGACTCTATGTAGGCTTAAAGGTGATTAAAACAGCAATTAGACCAAGAAGTAGGGATGAATAAGGAAAAAACACGCTGTAGTTGGGTAAGTACAGATAAGTGCTATCAAAAATACCACGACAATATTTAGGGGAGGGCGGTTACAGACAGCCAAGAACTGTTTGCAAAACTTTGTCTCTATGGTCAGCTAGCAGGACTCAGTTGGATAACTATATTAAAGAAACAAGCTAATTTTGAAGCTGCATATTTTAATTTTGATCCCATAAAAATATCAACCCTTACTGATGAGGACGTAGAACGCTTAATGCAAAAATAATTCGTACCCGTTTAAAAATCCAATCGATTATAAAAAACGCTAAAGCTTATTTAGCTATAGAGGCGTCAGGCATATCATTTAATAATAGCGGTGCTGGACGGTATGGCTTGTCCAGAGCTCAGGTTAAACAGTAAAGGTCTTTAAAACCGCAACATCATTGAGTATTTGTGACTCAAACTTGGCTTCTAACTCTTCTCTTTGTATGTCTTGGAGTTTTGTATCTCTTTTGTTTTGTGCTTTTCTCGCTTCATGAGTAGGTAGGTCTTTGACTTGTCCGTAGAGTGAGTAAAGCCCTGTAAATTGTTGAGAAAAATCTGGTTTATCTTTTATAGGTAAAGCTTCTAAAAGGTGAAACAGCCTGATACAACCCTCTGACAAATTACATTGTTGTTGTTCCAATGCTTTGGCAATAGTTTGAATACTCTGCGAAATATTAGCTATTCTTTGTTGGGTTTTTTGATTGCGAACTTGCTGTTGTGCCCTTAATCTACATAGCAGCGAACCTGCATAAAACCCAAGGCTAGCAATAATAGATAAAGCGACAAACAACAACAGCAAATTCATATTTTAAAACTACTAGTTAATCTTTAAAATCATTAATATCTATAGCTTCAAACTGCGAATAAAGATCGCTTTGTTGCTCAGATGATTCTTTTGGCTTTTCAGCTTCATCCGTTAATCCAAGCATATCGCAAAGTACTTTATGTCTTGCTAATGTTTGATCCACATAATGTTGGTCTTCTCTGGTAATTTTTTTACCTAGATCAATTTTATCCAACAGAGTCGCTAAACGAGGGTCTTGTTCGATAGCAGCAAGTTCCTGCGTCGGCGAAAAGTACTTGATTTTTTTCGATGCCGATTTTTGCTCTTTTGTTTCTACAATTAAGCTAACAGGTTTTTTACTACCGTGTCTTGGATCTTTATTGACCTTTTTAGGGCCTTGATTGTCTGTTAGAGCCTCGTTGTTACGACTCCCAGCTGGTTTTCCTAGATGTTTTTTTACCCGTTTTTCTGTGGGTTTACGCACGTTTGAAGGTGTTTTGGCTACGCCAATTTTACCAACTTTACGAGATTTTTTCTGCCTAGCCATAGATCACCTGTGTAGGGCTTTATAATGGCCGTGATTCTACCTTAGTACAGGTGTTAAAACAGTGAATTTTTGACAGAAAAAAAGCGATAGTTAAACTATCGCCTTTTCATAGATCAGAGTGTCAGCAGACACTTCTCCCAATATTTGTTCATCCTAAACAACTTATATCCTTTTTATCTTCTCTTATTATTAATTTTAACGAAGATTTTTTTTATTGTTATAGATCTTCCTGATGCATTATTTTTCGTCCTTGTTATTCCCGTAAGGCTTAAAAATGCAGAACAACTATTGTTGTCTTGCTACTTCCTTGACAAGCACTGTGCTTGTAATTCCATTTTATTTTTATTTGCACGAGAGAATACAGGAACCATAAAAATTTACAACTTATTTACAATTGAGATATAAAAAAAGTGAACTTTTACTGAAAAGTTTAAACGCGACTAATAGTTTTGTTGCTAATTAGTCGCGAAAATAGCAGATTAATGAAGTCCAGAAACGTAGCTTGATAATACTTCGATATCTTTATCTGTCATTCTTTTAGCTATATCAGCCATCATGCCATTTAAAGAATTAGCTCGTTCACCAGAACGGAAGGCTTTAAGTTGAGACGCTATATAATCTGAATGCTGCCCGCTTATGTCGGGAAAACCAGATAAGCTAGTTCCATTTCCTTTTGGCCCATGACAAGCGATACATGCGGTAATACCTCGATCTAGATCACCGCCAATATAGAGTTTATTACCGAGTTCTACCGCATCTTCAGCTGTTTCGCCTGCTGTGGCCTCTTGACTGGAAAAATAGGCTGATAAGTCGAGAATATCTTGTTCTGATAACGCAGCCGCCATGCCATTCATTACAGCATTATTTCGGCCTTCTTTACCGCCAGTTTGGCTGGCCAGTTTAAATTCTGTCATCTGCTTAGCTAAATAATTAGCATGTTGACCGGCAAGTTTAGGGTTCATAGCAATTGCACTATTCCCGTCTACTCCATGGCATGCGCCGCAGGTAACAGATATTGATTTACCATTTTCAGCATCACCTTGTGCTACCGCACTCGCACTAAAACCCAAAAACAAACAGACTAGCAGACCTATATTTTTCATCTTTATCTCATTAAGCATTTGATTAGCTGGCTATTCTTAAAATATTAATTGGGTATTTTACACATTTACGCCGTTAGTAAAATGAATTCATGAGATATCTTGTATTTTTATCTCATTTTAAAGAACACAGTGATTACCCTTTTCCCTGATATAATGATCAGAATTAGTATGATAAAAGTAGTTTTACAGTATTTTCAGGAGAAGACGTGAGTCATTATAGTCAAGCAAAGTTTAGTATCAGTGCCCCTGATATTACTCACCTAGGGCCCGATGAAGGGATCGAAATTGCATTTGCTGGTCGTTCTAATGCGGGGAAATCGAGTGCGTTAAACAAGTTAACTCGGCAGAAAGGACTCGCAAGAACCAGTAAGACACCGGGTCGAACACAATTAATCAATGTATTTCAATTAGATGAAAATCGTAGATTAATAGATCTGCCAGGCTATGGGTATGCAAAAGTACCAATAGCTATAAAAAAGAAATGGCAAAGATCCTTAGGTGAATATTTACAAAAAAGGGAAAGTATTAAAGGACTAGTGGTATTAATGGACATTCGTCATCCCTTTAAAGATTTGGATCAAGAGTTGATACATTGGGCAGTAGCAGCAGATTTACCTGTGCTTGCGCTTCTTACTAAAGCTGACAAATTGAAATCAAGTAATCGCAAAAATCAGTTAATGATGGTACGAGAAGCCGCGTTGGCGTTTTGCGGTGATGTAACTGTTGATGTGTTTTCTTCTCTCAGTGGCATTGGGTTGGAAAATTTGGAACAAAAATTAGATAGTTGGTATGGCTATGAAAGGAAAGTTAAATAGCGGATAAAAAATGCCCTACACAAATAGGTAGGGCCAAATAATATAAGAACACACATAATAACTATTTACATAGACCGTCTGTATTTAAAAAATGTTCCCACTTTTCTGAATTAAACTTGATTATTGGTCAATAAACCAAGTTGCGTTAGCTGTTTATAACGATTGTTATTAATAATGTTGAATTTTAGG
>TARA_R110002153_G_scaffold21654_3_pt1 | contig 32488 bp, 28 predicted proteins | sample TARA_R110002153 | Tara Oceans TARA_R110002153 (sample SAMEA4398193) | marine metagenome | biome: Polar Biome; feature: [SRF] surface water layer (ENVO:00010504); material: water (ENVO:00002006), including particulate matter (ENVO:01000060) such as... | depth 5 m | reverse complement strand
TACGTCCACGTTTTTATTGGAACAACAACGATGGCGCCAATTTATACGTTACTGTAGGTGCAATGTCAGAACAAAGAAATGGCGGTACCTTAGGCACGGCTACGCTACCTGACGGCAATGGCTTTGCGATAACACAAGACACAAAAAGAAGTGATATTGGCTTTATATTCGATCAAGCATTGGGTGAGGACATGAACGTCAATGTGCGTGGCGCGGCAACGGATCAAGATCACCAGCATCAGTTTGGTAACCTGTTTGAAAATGATAGCCACCAAAGTTACTTAATCGAATCGAGTGTATCTGGGTATTCTGATAAAATCGCATGGCTAGTAGGTGCAGCGCTGCAAAATGAGCGTTTTGACTCTGATACTTTTTCAGAATTTAATTATTCGTACAAGGTGCCCGGGGTATTTTCGCAACTAGATTATGATGTAAGTGATGATGTTTCTATGTCTTTTAGTGCCCGTACCGATTGGCATAGCGAGTACGGTACCCAAGTCAGCCCACGTATTTCTTTGCTGTTTAGCCCAGAAAACTGGACCATAAGAGGCGCATATGGACAGGGATATTTTGCGCCCAGCCCATTTATTGAAGACATTGATGAAGTGGGTTTATCTCGCCTTGCGCCACTAGAAGATCTTCAAGAAGAGCGCGCATCCACCGCCTCATTAGATGTAAGTTATGCGATGGGTAGCCTAGAAACCAGCATGACATTGTTTGCATCAAATATTGATAACGTCACAGAGTTAGACCTAATAAATGGGGCCGATGAGTTCTCTGAAAAACAAGTGCGTATCGTTAATGCCATGGGCGAAAGTGAAATTCGTGGCGCCGAATTATTATTACGTTATAAGTGGCAAGGTATTAAATTTACCGGTAGTTACTTATACACTGACGCCACTAAAGAAGCTGAGTTGGGGTTTGGGCGCAAGCCTTTAGCCCTGACTCCAGAACACTCAGCCGGACTTGTGATTATGTGGGAAGAACATGGTAGCCATTTACTTGGTTTTGAAGCTTATTATACCGGTACCCAAGAATTAGAAAATAATCCCTACAGAAATCGCAGCGAGGCTTATTGGCACTTAGGACTATTAGGTCAAATTACCATAGGCAAAATCAGTTATTTTGTGAACGCCGAAAATTTGCTAAATGTGCGCCAAACTGAAAACGAGTCACTACTGCTACCTCAACAAGCACCAAGCGGCCGATGGACCACAGATATTTGGTCACGCAATGATGGCTTTACTGTTAACGCAGGACTGCGTTTTCAATTTGGCGATTAAAGCCCTTAGATAATGTGGTTCTGCGGTGATAATAATTTACCGGTAAGGGCGTTTGTTTAATGCTTTTAGGGAGAGAGTAGCACTTTTAAATAAAGCGCTAACCCTAAAAGCAAGGCGTGCGTTGTTTACCTTTAACTCAATGAGTTGCTCAGAATTGATTGGACTGTTACCGATTTTTCATATGGTGATGTTTGTTTTTATTCTGAGTTACTCAATCAATAGTGTCGGAGCCGTTGATTTTCTCGATATCTATACATGATCCAACACTGATAATGCTTTAGCCATATTTTAGTGGTATATCCAAACTTTCTTTAACTTCTTCCATTACGATATAGCTTTTAGAATTGGTCACGCCTGGTAATGTTAGTAGCATGTCGCCAAGCAGTTCGCGGTATTCTGACATGCCTTTGATCCGTGCTTTTACCAGATAGTCACCGTCTCCCGAAATCAGATGGCATTCCAATATATAGGGTAATTGGCGTATGGCGGTGTTGAAGCGTTTGAATGAATCAGGGGATTGGTGTGATAAAGAAATTTCAACAAATACCAGTAAATTGAAGCCCAATAATTCAGGATTAAGTCGAGCGTGATAACCCTCAATATACCCCTCTTTTTCTAAGCGTTTTACTCTTTCAATGCAGGGGGTAGAACTAAGCCCAACTTTATCAGCCAAATCCACGTAGCTGATCCGCCCATCTTTTTGTAGCATGCTTAAAATTCGTATATCGAGTTTGTCTAAGGGGCGTTTTCGAATATCAGTCATTTTAGGTTACTCCACTAAATAAATTAACTTAATTAGGTTTTTAAACTTTATATTGAAAATATTCAATGTTTTTCTCTGGTTAAAAGCACATACACTAGGCCATTGATTTAATCGTATTTAGCTGTTTGTAGGTCAATATGGAAGTATTAATACTGGGCGGTGGGGTGTTAGGTGTAACGAGTGCTTGGTATCTCGCCAAAGAAGGCCATACGGTCACAGTGGTGGATCGCCTCGAAAATGTGGCACTGGAAACCAGTTATGCCAATGCGGGAATGTTGTCATTTGATTACTCCACACCTTGGGCTGCGCCGGGAGTGCCACTCAAAGCAATCAAGTGGATGATGCAGGATATTTCACCGCTGTATTTCAGTTTAAAAGAGTTTGATACTAAAACCGTTAACTTTCTTACCAAGATGATGGCTCAGTGCACTCAATCCGCCTTTGATATTAATAAAGAGCGAATGTTACGAGTTGCTCGCTACAGCGGTGAATGCTTTAAAGCTCTGCGTAAAGAACTAAGTATTCATTACGATGGTCGCGCCAGTGGCACCTTGGAAATTTTTCGCAGTGAAAAAGAAATGCAAGGCGCAAAAAGCGATATTGCTGTTTTACAAAAATGTAATGTGCCCCACCAATTAGTAGATGTGGACGGCTGTATAAAACACGAACCCTCCCTTGCTAAAGTGCGAGATAAAATCGTTGGTGGTCTACATTTACCCGGCGACGAAACCGGTGACTGTTTTAAATTCACCAATGCCTTGGCCGATGAATGTAAAAAACTTGGTGTGACATTCAAGATGAGTACGACCATTGATTCTCTGGAAACTCACAATAATAAAATAACCAGTGTAAATACTTCTGCAGGTAAACTCACTGCCGATCAATATCTGGTTTGTTTAGGCAGCTATGCTCCCACTATTTTAGGCAAGATCGGGGTCAGTGTTCCGATTTACCCAATGAAAGGTTACTCATTGACTATGCCGATAATCGATGAAAGCAAAGCCCCAGTTTCAACAGTGATGGATCAGAAGTATAAGGTCGCTATTACTCGTTTTGACGACCGTATTCGCGTTGGTGGTATTGCTGAAATTGCTAACTACAATAAAGACTTACAAGTCAAACGCCGCGATGCTATCGAGTTTAGTGTACGGGATTTATTTCCTGGAGCAGGTGATGTAGAAAAGTCTGAATTTTGGACTGGATTACGCCCTATGACCCCCGATAGCGTGCCCATTTTGGGTGGTACTAAATATACTAATTTGCTGTTGAATACCGGCCACGGCACGCTTGGGTGGACCATGTCTCTTGGCTCTTCAAAATTCGTGGCCGACATGATTAGTGGTCGAAAACCTGACATTGATCCAGACGGCTTAGCACTCGACCGCTATCGATAGGAAAATCCTCTTTATAGCGGTTTACCAAGTAATGATAAATATTTAGGTGCGGGCTGGTATAAAGAGAACCCCTCAATTTGGCTTCCCAGCTTTCACTATGGCCGACATTAATCATAACTTAATAACCGACGGCCTCATCCAGGGGCAAGCCGATCGTCGGATACGTACTGAGTTGTATCTAATGTCACAAACTCAGTATGTTGTGTTTATTGACCTATCTGCAAAAACTCTTCGGGATATCAAAAAAGGTAACACCGACCCAAAATTATCGGTATTAAGTAAAGTATTTCGACCCGCTGGAATGAATATTATTGCTCAAGCAGAGTAATATAAGGCAACAATAGGATGATAGGTCAAAAGCATCTGCTTTACCGATTGGAAGTTTAGGTTGCTTCGTAGTTAATTAGCGTGGATGTCCTATTAATTCTGTAAAAACCAACGTATCGGATTGAACTTAAAGGAAACGAAAAGTCGTGATGAATAATGTTTACAAGTGCTTCTACTCATCGTCGCACTCGCTTCATTGCTACTGTGGTTAATCGGTCAGGCAGCAACGGAAAAATGCAACATAGAGACTGTCAGGCGAATAATAAATACAAAAAAACAGTGATATCGTTATTTAATTTAGGCCTACAAATACTCAGGAAAGATGCTAAAAGCATCATGGGAGCTGACTTGATACGGATCCTGAGACATCTGGAAGATTACACCATGAAGATATTGAAAACATGATATTCGTGGGGATCCCTCAGGCTTCCGGCACTCTGTGACTCAATTTACATCGATGTAAATTGACCTACTAAATATCAGAAATAATTGGCGAACATCGATGCGAGGGTAGGCCAAAAGCATCGGCTTTGCCGCTAATAGCAATACTCTAAACATAGAGTAATTAGGACCGCTCAGTTATTTTTTGTCCAAGTTCAGAAATCTAATTTAATAACCAAAAAACACTTACACAACTATGTACTTGTTGATTAGCTCCCAAGTGAGTATTTTATTACTTGGGTTTTTTAGGTGGATTTGCTGTTAATTTAGTGATGCGCCTCAAAATTGGCGTGAGATACATGAATATCTGCCCCAGATACATTGTAATAACATCAGGTGAAAAATGAGTTCAAAATTAGAAAGTAGATTGGTTTTTATTGATACGTCAGCTTATGAAAATAAAAATTATCAATTTAACGAACACGTGTTGGGTAAGCTTTGTGACTTTCTTGGATCTGAAAGGTTGCACCTTTTAATTACTCAAATAACCATTAATGAAATAAAAGCCCATTTATTAGAAAAATCAGAAGATTCAGCTAGAGCAATTAAAAAAGTGCAAAAAGAAGCAATGTTTTTGAGGAATACTCCAGAACTTGCGTGTCATGGTATTTTTGAGCATGTTAAAACGGCAGATATATATAAAATAGCTCTCAAAAATTTTGAAGAGTTTCTTGATAGAAGTTATGCAGAAATTATTGATATAGACAAGGTTAATCCCTCAGTGATTTTTGAAAAATACTTTAAGTCTGAACCTCCTTTCGGTGGGGCGAACAAAAAATCAGAATTCCCAGATGCTTTTGTATTAGAAGCTCTAAGTAATGTAAGTAAAAATAGAGAACAGATTATATATGTTGTTAGTAACGATGGTGACATGGAAAGATATGCCAAAAATTTAGACAACATTATTCACTTAAAAAAAGTTGATGATCTTTTAGATTTAGTTGTAAGAAAAGAGAAAGAGTTAGAAGAGCCAGTCAAGTTTGCGGATAGTATATTTGAACAGCTTAAAGATAGTCTAATGGAAAGAGCAAGTGAGGTTCTTAGTGGTTCGGAATTCTATTCCGAAGAAGTTAATCAATTGGATGACGATATTTATCAAATTGAAATTAAATCTATTTCTATAAATGACAAAAATATTCTTTCAGTATCCAACGAGCATGTTGAATATGAAATTGATGTTGAAGTTGTTCTTACTGCGCATTATTCAATTGCTGATTATGATAGTTCTCCATGGGACCCAGAAGACAAAGAGTATATATTTGTGCGGTATAGTGAGTTAGCGAAGACACATCAAGAAATATATTCAGCTTATGTTTTTATTGACTATATAGATGGTATTGCCATAAACGCTGAAATATCTGAATTCGATTTTACAGAGTCTACATTTGAGTTAAATGAAAATAATAGTGAATTCGTTAGCCCCCAATATTTAGACGCAGTGGTGAATGAAATTAAATAAAAATAAAAGAAAGTCTCTGGGGGCAGAGTGAACTTTCGTCTGCTCCTGGCACCATTCAGACTATTAATCTTAAATTAAATAGTGAGAGGCTGTAGCCGATTTAATTTTTAAGTTTGAAATCAAACCACCTGCCCAGCCACCCAACCACTCGACCAAGCCCACTGAAAATTAAACCCTCCCAACCAACCAGTCACATCCACAACTTCACCAATAAAATAAAGCCCTTCAACGTCTTTAGCCATCATGGTTTTGGATGAGAGTTGGTCGGTATCTACGCCGCCTAGTGTGACTTCAGCTGTGCGATAACCTTCGGTGCCATTGGGTTTAAGTTGCCATTGGTGGAAGGCTTGCGCTGCTTGTTCTAGTTGTTTGCCTTGGTATTGTTTTAGGGGTTTAGTATCTGGGGTCAGTATCTGGGGTCACAGTATCTGGGGTCAGAGTAAACTTTCGTCTGCTCCTGGCACCATTCAGACTATTAATCTTAAATTAAATAGTGAGAGGCTGTAGCCGATTTAATTTTTAAGTTTGAAATCAAACCACCTGCCCAGCCACCCAACCGCTACTCCATGCCCACTGAAAATTAAACCCTCCCAACCAGCCGGTGACGTCAACCACTTCACCAATAAAATAAAGCCCCTCAACATCTTTAGCCATCATAGTTTTAGATGAGAGCTGGTCGGTATCTACGCCGCCTAAGGTGACTTCTGCAGTGCGATAACCTTCGGTACCATTGGGTTTGAGCTGCCATTGGTGAAAAGCTTGGGCGGCTTGTTCTAGTTGTTTGCCTTGGTATTGTTTTAGGGGTTTATTTTCAATACCTAAATACGGCAGCGCGGCTTGCACGTAACGTTTGGGGTAATGATTAGCCAGCGCTGTACTAAGCTGCACGTCTGGCTGGTTTTGTAGTGTTTTTTGTAAGTCAGCGAATAAATCGCCATTCGGGAATAAGTCGAATTCTACAGTTTGCCCTGGCTCCCAGAATGAGGATATTTGTAATACTGCGGGGCCACTTAGACCTCTATGGGTAAAGAGGATATTTTCGTTGAAGCTGGTGTTGTTGCAACTGGCGCTGGCATCGAGTGAAATACCGCTTAATTCTGACAATACGTTTTTGTCTTGTTCGTGTAGGGTGAAAGGTACTAGTCCGGCGCGGGTGGGTTTAACACTTAAGCCAAATTGTTCTGCGACTTTGTAGCCAAAAGGACTTGCACCTAGCTTAGGCATGGATAGTCCACCTGTGGCTATTACCAAGGACTCACATTGATATTGGCCTTTTGCGGTGTTGAGTATGTAACCAGATTCAGTTTTTTCAATAGACAAAATTTCGCACTGATTGGTTACAGTAACATCTGCTTTTTTGCACTCTTCTAGCAGCATATTAAGGATGTCTTTGGCGCTATCGTCACAGAATAATTGGCCCAAGGTTTTTTCATGGTAAGCAATGCCGTATTCGGCTACTAATCCAATAAAATCCCATTGGGTATAACGGCTTAGTGCTGATTTACAGAAATGTGGGTTATCTGATAGGAAGTTTTCATGACTGGCGTACATGTTGGTGAAGTTACAACGTCCACCACCAGACATTAAGATTTTACCGCCTAAGCGTTTCGCGTGATCGAGTACAACTACGTTACGGCCTCGTTTACCCGCTTGAGCTGCGCAAAACAAGCCAGCTGCGCCAGCACCCAATACAATCACATCTACTATTTTCAATTTATCGCCCGTTTTTGACCACGCATATTTGCAGCGCTGAATTATAGGGTATAAACCGAGCCTTAATAAGTGTTGTTGTGGTGGATTTGTAAGTTTGTCACAAACTCAACAAACAAATGCTTAAAACAGGACTATTTGAAAGACTAAGGAAGGAGCTTTATAGCACCCATAATAGTCAATTAGGTTTTGGGAAATTTAAGATTTTAGAAATTCCGGGGCAGCTATAAGCAAAGTAAGTGCTAACTTTATAGCGCCCCGGTGAACAGTTACATTATTAAATACAATTAGTTATGCGTGATTTATAAAGATGCAAATCGTTTTGTATGTACATCAGTACTACCAAACAAATATTGAATAGTAGTCAAACGTTTGAATATATGACCTACATCCAGTTCATCAGTCATGCCTATGCCACCGTGAATTTGTATGGATTCACGGCCCACCAAGTTGGCAGCTTTACCAATACGGCTTTTCGCCGCTGACAATGCTTTGGCATCAATACCGTCATTACTATCCATTTTTAAAACTGCCATTAACAGTATGGATTTAGCTTGTTGGTGTTCGATAAACATATTCACCATACGGTGTTGCAGTGCTTGGAATGAACCAATAGTACGACCAAACTGCTTACGTGTTTTTGCGTATTCTAAGGTGCGTTCATGGGCAATTTGCATCGCACCTACCGCTTCGGCGCAAATGGCTAATGTCGCTTTGTCGATAATAGTGTTCATGGCAGGTAAAGCGTTGTCTTGCTCACCCAATAATCCAAGGGGCGGGGTGTTATCAAACCAAATGTCGGCCGCTTGATGGCCATCTACGTTGGCATAACCTTCACGTTTTACACTTGCATGATTAGCATCCACAAGGAATAAGCTGATGCCATTGTTGTCGCTGGTATTACCACAAGTACGTGCTGCCACCACTAGTGTTTCTGCATGATTGCCATTTAACACCACAGACTTATGGCCATTGATAACAAATTCACCCTTTGTTTCGGTTGCAGTGCATTTTACGTTGTTTAAATGATAACGACTTTGTGGCTCTGCATAGGCAAACGCCATTTGTAATTCACCTGCCATGATCTTCGGTAAATACTCGTCTTTTTGTTGTTGATTACCCGCTAAGGCAATTAAGCCTCCTGCCATAACGGCAGTAGCAATAAAAGGTTCAACTACTATGCCTTTACCAAACTCTTCCATGACAAGGGCAAGGTCTGCCATAGTGCCACTTATTCCGTCGTTTTCTTCGGAAAATGGCAGCATTAACCAACCCAATTCTGCAAATAATTTCCAATTTTTATGACTGTAACCTGCTGGTGAAGCAAGAATTTTGCGACGTGTATCAAAATCGTAATCACTACGGATAAACTTCGAAACACTGTCTTGAATCATTTGTTGTTCGCTACTTAACGAAAAGTCCATATTAAACTCCTAATACTAATTTAAAGGCCTAAAACGGCTTTGCTGATGATGTTAGTTTGAATTTCGTTACTGCCGCCATAAATGGATGCTTTGCGGTTATTAAAGTAACGTAATGAACTGTTAGTGGCCGTTTCAGGGCCAATATGCTGCCCGCTAAATTCATCACCATATTGCTGAGGAACAAATGGCATGGAGTAATACCCAGCAACTTCGACATACAACTCATCGATTGCTTGGATAACTTGGGTACCGACAATTTTTAAGATTGAAGATTCTGGTCCTGGTGCTTGACCTGTACTTATCGCTGAGAGGGTGCGTAATTCTGTATATTCTAAGGCTAATAAATCAATTTCAATATTTGCAACTTTTTGTGCAAAAATAGGATCGTCAATTAACTTATTCGCACCGTCGTCGGATTTTTCTGCTAGCTCTTTTAATTGTACTAGGCGTTCTTTAGACATCGCTACGCGAGCAATACCTGTTCGCTCATGGGTTAATAATACTTTAGCGTAAGTCCAACCTTGACCTTCAGTGCCAATCAGATTGTTGGCTGGCACTCGTACACCATCAAAATGCACTTCGTTCACTTCATGTGTGCCATCAATAGTAATAATGGGTGATACCGTAATCTTAGGGTCATGCATGTTAATTAATAGAAAACTGATCGCTTCTTGGTTTTTTGCGCTGGGCGGTCCGGTTCTAACTAAACAGAATATCCAGTCGGCATATTGGCCTAGGGTCGTCCAGGTTTTTGTGCCGTTTACCACATATTCATCGCCGTCTTTTACTGCAGTGGTGCGAACCCCTGCAAGGTCAGAGCCTGCGCCAGTTTCTGAATAACCCTGACACCACCACACTTTACTGGCCAATATATCTGGCAAAAAGCGTTGTTTTTGTTCGTCATTTCCAAAAGTATAAATAACAGGTGCAACCATTTTCAAACCAAAAGGGATCACATCAGGGGCACCGGCTTTGGCGCATTCATTGGCAAAAATATATTTTTGTGTGCTAGTCCAACCCGTTCCGCCGTGTTCGACCGGCCAGTTAGCAGCAGCCCAGCCTTGGGTATTCAGTATTTGTTGCCACTGTACGTATTGATCTTTTGATATGTGTAAGGCTTTTTTGGTTTTTATGGCGATGTCTTCTGGCAATTTTTGTTGCAAAAATTGACGTACTTCTTGTTGAAAGTCTTTTTCTTCAGTTGTGAAATTTAAATTCATTTTGCAAATCCTTCGTTGTACTTAATTTATTGAATATCTTTGATCATATTTCTGGCGATTATCATTTGTTGGATCTGTGTTGTACCTTCGTACAATCTAAATAACCTGACATCACGGTATAATCTTTCTACTGCATATTCTGAAATGTAGCCCGCGCCTCCATGTATTTGTACGGCTTTATCAGCCACTCGGCCCACCATTTCAGTAGCAAATAATTTACAACAGGATGCTTCAGTTGTAATTTTGTTGCCCAAATCTTTTTGCCTTGCAGCATCAAGTACCATACATTTTGCAGCGTAAGCTTCGGCTTTGCTGTCAGCTAACATGACTTGGATCATTTGGTGTTCAGCAATAGGTTTACCAAATTGTGTTCTGTCGATAGCGAATCTTAATGCGTCGTCAATTAAACGTTCGGCGATACCCACACTTAAGGCTGAAATGTGCAAGCGGCCTCTATCTAATACCTTCATTGAGGTAATAAAGCCTTTACCTGCGACCCCACCAATAATGTTTTCTGCGGGCACATGGCAGTCTTCGAAAATCACATCACAGGTATGAGACCCTTGCTGACCCATTTTTTTATCTTTAGGACCGAGAGTGATGCCAGGTGTAGAAGCGTCAACTATAAAAGCAGATATGCCCTTTGCCCCTTTGATAGATGAATCCGTTCGTGCCATCACAGTAAATGTGCCTGCTCTGGGTGCATTAGTAATAAAACGTTTTGTTCCATTAATAATGTATTCATCGCCTTTTTTAATGGCGCTAGTTTTTACTGAAGCGGCGTCAGATCCTACATCTGGCTCGGTTAAACAAAAAGATCCAATAAGCTCACCAGAAGCGTATTTTGGTAGGTAAGTGAGTTTTTGTTTTTCGGTACCGTCAAATACAATAGCGGCAGAACCAATGCCATTGTTGGTACCAATAAGAGAACGAAAAGCAGGTGATGTTCTGCCTAACTCCATGGCCACAAAAACTTCTTCTTCCATGGTTAAACCCAAGCCACCGTATTCTTCTGGGATCGTCATACCAAACAATCCCATATCTTTCATTTCTTGAACAATATCTTCCGGGATGGCATCGTTTTCTGCCACTTCATTTTCGGCAGGAACTAAACGTTCTCTAACGAATTTCGAAATACTGTGCAGAAATTGATTCAACATTTGTGTATCTCGAATCATATTTAACCCTCACCGCAAGCCATCTTGTTCCGCACAGTGGAACAAAAAGGTGGAAATATATCAAGGTGAAATTATAACTAATCCTCTAGATGTTCTGAAAAAATGCTCGAATTCGACCACTATTCATTATTGAAATGTATCTTGAGTCCAAAAGTAGCTGCGTTGCGGTTATAGTTACTGAAAAGTAGGGGGGTAAGTGGCTAAATAGTGGCTAAAACATTAGCAAATAGAATGACCCTCTCACATGTGGTGTACGTTTGATGACCTTTGCAATTAGCCTTAAAAAAATATTGTAAAATTAAATTCCGCAATGCAGAATGTTTGCGCTGCTTTATTAGGCTAATGACTGTTGTGGCAAGTAATTAATAATGACAACTTGTATTAGAATGAGTGCTCATACCATTGCGGCTGGCACTTCCTGAAAGGCCAATTATCTATGCGGGATGGTATTAATGTCCAAACTAACAGAAATAGAGTTATTAACTGATCTAGAAAAAATAAGCTATCACGACCGCTATCATTGTAAAACCACATACGATGTATTTTGCCATGCTGCAGATGAATATCCGGCTGATATAGCAATAGTTGAGCACGCCACTGCTACTCGAGATGAAGTCGCCACACAACTCACTTTTACTTCTCTAGCCCAAAAAATTAATCAAACAGCTAACTTATATAAATCATTCGGCGTTGAACGTAGCGATGTGATCTCTATTTTATTACCTAATATGGCTGAAACTCATTTGAGTATTTGGGCGTCTCAGGCTGTGGGTATTGCCAATCCCATAAACTACCTTCTGCAAGTTGATCATATCGTTGAAATATTAAACGAAGTAAAGTCAAAAGTGTTAGTGACTGTTTCACTTGATGAATCAACTGAATTAGGTAAAAAAGTACATGAAATTATTGAACGGGTGCCTTCTTTAGAACAGCTACTTTTAATGGATGGTAGTGGGACTGAGTTTACCAATCTAAAGCCAACAGTGACTGACTTTAATAGCGCCATAGCCACTCAATCTAGCGATAGGTTAGTGCAATCTTCGCAACCTAAGGGTGACGACATTGCCATGTATTTCCATACGGGAGGTACAACAGGTCGCCCTAAAATAGCCAAACTATCCCACGACAATATTAGTTTTGTTGTGCAAGTGTACGCAGGATTTAATGCTTATCATGGTAAATCTCCAGTACTCAATGCATTACCTCTATTTCATGTGTTTGGTGTGATTGCCGCTAGTTTGGCGATGTTCATTGCTGGTCGTACTGTGGTGATTATGACCCCACAAGGGTTTAGAAATACCAATACGGTCAAAAACTGGTGGTATTTTGTTAATAAGTACCAAGTGTCTTGGTTTCCAACTGTACCCACCATCATGTCTGTTTTATTACAGCAGCCTGAAGAAAATATTGATCTCAGCTGTTTTAAACATGCGGCTTGCGGATCTGCGCCTTTGCCTATTGAATTAAAATTATCTTTCGCACAAAAGTTTAACTGTAATGTGACCAATGGTTATGGCATGACAGAAACATCTTGTTTGATTGCCAGAGTATTACCTGACTATGATGTTGATGGGGTGTCAGTGGGTAATGGCATACCTTACACTCGGGTAATTGCTGCCGAAATTATCAACGCTAAAATCAGCCGTGTTTGTGCTCCTAATGAATCCGGCATTATTTTGGTAAAAGGACCTAATGTTTTTCAAGGTTATTTGAACCAAAGTGATAATGCGGGGGCTTGGGTAGATGATGGGTGGTTTAACACTGGTGATTTAGGGGTGATCAATACTCTGGGGCATATTCAGCTGACAGGCCGAGCTAAAGATTTGATTATCCGTGGCGGCCATAATATCGATCCACAAATCATTGAAGATGCGTTAATGACCCATTCTGGGGTTATTCAAGCCGTGGCTATAGGTCAACCTGATGCGCATTCTGGAGAGATACCTGTTGCCTATGTAGTGGTAAAAGATAAGCAACAAACGACCTTGTCTGAATTACTTAAACATTGTCAAACACAGATTAGCGAAAGAGCAGCCATACCTAAACGTATCGAAATTCTCGATAGTTTACCCATCACAGCTGTTGGCAAAGTGTTTAAGCCCTTGTTACGTAATAGTGCTACTGAGTTTAGTGTGAATGCTTTGTTTCAAGCTCATGATATTAGTGCCCAAGTGAAATCGGAGTTTGATCCTGAAAAAGGCCAAGTTGTGCACATACAGCTAGCCAACAAACATCAGCAACAGCAAGCTGCTGAATTACTTGTGGCTTTTCCTGTCTTAGTTAATTACAGCAATTTATAAGGAAAAATTATGCAAGACGCATTTATATATGACGCAGCAAGAACCGCATTTGGACGTCATGCAGGTATTTTGTCCTCTGTTCGTCCTGATGATTTGCTGGCGCACCTTATTAAAACCTTAGTACAACGTAACAACTTTGATTTAAGCCTATACGAAGACGTGATTGCCGGTAATACCAATCAGGCAGGCGAAGACAGTCGTAACGTTGCGCGTACTGCGGGACTTTTAGCAGGTTTGCCAATTGAAACAGGTGGCTTAACCGTAAACCGTTTGTGTGGTTCAAGTTTAGCTGCCGCGTTAGATGCAGCTAGGTGTGTAAAAGCCAATGAAGGTGAGTTGTTTGTTGCCTGTGGTGTTGAATCTATGAGTCGCGCACCTTTTGTTTTAGCTAAAGCCACCTCAGCCTTTGCTAGGCAACAAGAAATGTTTGATAGCACTATGGGCGCGCGTTTTACCAATCCTGAAATAATCAAACAGTTTGGTGGTGATACTATGCCTGAAACGGCAGACAACATTGCCGCTGATTTAAATATAAGTAGAGAAGACAGCGATATATTTGCGGCCGCGTCTCAATCCAAATATGAAGCGGCACGAATCGGCGGATTCTTTAACGACGAAATTATTCCCATCGAAGTGTCTCAAGGTCGCAAGAAACCCACACTTTCAGTGACCACTGATGAGCATCCTCGTCCCTCTTCAACAGTTGCAGAGCTAAGTAAATTACGGCCATTGTTTGATGGTGTGGTGACCGCGGGTAATGCTTCAGGCATTAACGATGGTGCGTCTGCGATGATTATTGGCAGTCAAGCAGTAGGCGAAAAAGCCGGGGTTAAAGCTCGCGGTAGAATTATCGCCGGCGCCATTGCTGGTGTGCCACCCAGAGTAATGGGATTAGGACCTGTGCCTGCTTCGCAAAAAGCCTTAGCGCGAGCTGGCTTAACCTTAGCTGATATGGACGTTTTAGAATTTAACGAAGCATTTGCTGTACAAGCCTTAGGGTGTATGAAAAAACTAGGCATTGCTTTTGATGACCCTAGGGTAAATCAAAATGGCGGTGCGATTGCTATAGGCCATCCTTTAGGTGCTAGCGGTACGCGTATTTTGTTAACGGCGTTACGGCAACTCGAAAAAACGGGTGGTCGATATGCATTAGCCACTATGTGTATTGGAATTGGTCAAGGTATCGCTGTTGTCATTGAGCGTGTTTAATTTTCTAAAAGAAGGAATAAGTTTATGTCAGTTGTTAGTTATCAATTAGACGGTGACATCGGTGTTATTCGTTTAAATAACCCACCAGTTAACGCCCTTTCCCATGCTTTACGTAGCGGCATTCAAGAGGCTGTAATCCAAGCCAAAACGGATAGTTCGTCAGCCTTAGTGCTCATATGTGAAGGGCGCACCTTTATTGCTGGGGCAGATATCTCTGAGTTTGGACAACCCCCGCAAGCGCCATCTTTGTCTGAGTTACTGGTTATCATGGAAGCATCGCAGAAACCCATTATTGCGGCTATTCATGGCACCGCTCTCGGTGGTGGATTAGAAACCGCTTTGGCTTGTCACTATCGTTGTGCCTTGTCTAGTGCCGAAGTGGGCTTGCCGGAAGTTAAGTTAGGCCTGTTACCTGGTGCGGGAGGTACTCAAAGAGTGCCAAGATTAACAGGTGTTAAAGCTGCATTAGATTTAATGACCTCAGGCACACCCATTGCAGCCGCTAAAGCACTCAGTATTGGTTTAATTGATAAAGTTATTGAAGGTGATTTGCTTAGCGGCGCAATAGATTTTGCCAAAGAGGTGATTGCTAAAGGCGCCAAGCTTAAAAAAGTCAGCGAGTTAAAGGTAGATAAATTAGGCATTACAGATGAGTTTTTTGACGAATATAGGACCTCATTAAAGAAACGTTATCGCGGACAAAAAGCCCCACAACGTATTGTTGAATGTGTTGAAGCGGCGTTAAATGAACCCTTTAATAAAGGTTTAAAAGTTGAGAGGCGTTTATTTGTAGAATGCATGCAATCTTCTCAATCTGCTGCCTTAAGACATATGTTTTTTGCGCAACGTAAAGCTGCAAAAATAGAGGGTTTAGCCAAAGACACGCCGCTAAAAGACATAAAACGAGTGGGTATTATTGGTGGCGGAACTATGGGCGGCGGCATTGCAATGAATTTTGTGAATGTGGGTATTCCAGTAACGTTGCTTGAAATAAATCAAGAAGCATTACAGCGCGGCAAAGATATTATTGCTAAAAATTACGCCATGACCGTGAGTAAAGGTAAATTAAGTGCCGAGCAGGCAGCCAAGCGTCAAGCTCTGGTCACCGGTACTACTGATTATGCTGATTTATCTGATGTGGATTTGGTGATTGAAGCGGTATTCGAAAGTCTCGATATCAAAAAACAAGTGTTCACCAAGCTCGATGAAGTGTGTAAACAGGGGGCTATTTTGGCCACTAACACTTCCTATCAAGACGTAAATTTAATTGCTCAGGCAACCTCTCGTCCACAAGATGTGCTCGGCTTACATTTTTTCAGCCCGGCTAATGTGATGAAACTACTTGAAGTTGTACGTGGTGCTAAAACCTCTGATGAAGTATTAGCCACTTGTATGTCCATTGCTAAAACCATCAATAAAGTGCCTGTCATGTCGCGTGTTTGTTACGGCTTTATTGGTAATCGTATGTTGCGCCAATATGCTCGTGAAGCGCAATTATGTTTACTTGAGGGCGCATCACCTGAAGACATAGACACAGTGATGCAAAATTTTGGCATGGCGATGGGGCCATTGGCCGTCAGTGATTTAGCTGGACTCGATATTGGCTACAAAGCCCGAGAAGGTCTCACTGCTGAGCAAAAAGGTGACGAGAGAACCTATTGTATTGCAGATGCGCTATACAAAATGGGGCGCTTAGGACAAAAAACGGGGGCAGGTTACTACCGCTATGATCCACAAACTAGGCAGCGCTTCCCTGATCCTATTGTAGAGCAAGTGATTGAAGAACAAGCCGAAAAATATGATGTTGAGCGTGAAGGATTAACCGAGCACAGTATTTTAGCGCGGTTAACTTTTGCCCTTATCAATGAAGGTTTTAAAATACTTGAAGAAGGCATTGCGCAACGTCCTAGTGACATCGATGTGGTTTACGCATTTGGTTATGGATTCCCTGCTTACCGAGGTGGACCGATGTTTTATGCGGATACTGTTGGTTTAGAAAAAATTTATCGAAGCATTTGTGAATTTGCTAGCACCTACGGTGCAGAGTTTTGGCAACCCGCTGCGTTATTAAAACAACTTGTCGAAGAAGGCAAAACTTTAACTCAATGGGCTAATCGCTAATTTTTAAGTCGTACCAATACCAATTTTAAAGGAGTCAGTATGTCAATTCCAAAGACGTTACAAAATAAACTATCTTTGCCTGTTATCAGTGCTCCTATGTTTATTATTTCGGGGCCAGAGTTAGTTATAGCTCAGTGTAAGGCTGGCATTGTTGGGTCTTTTCCGGCACTGAATGCGCGCCCACAATCTGTGCTAAGTGAATGGTTAACCACCATCACAACTGAGCTCGATGTGTATCAAACCGCCAACCCAAACGCCATTGTTGCCCCATATGCAGTTAACTTAATTGTGCATAAAAGTAATGACCGCTTAGAAGATGATGTGAACACTTGTATTGAATTTAAGGTGCCCATCATTATCACCAGTTTACGCGCTTTAGATCCTACATTGGTGCAACGTATTCATGCTTATGGCGGGATTATTTTTCATGACGTAATTAACGTGCGTCATGCCCAAAAAGCCATAGAGGCTGGAGTCGATGGGTTAGTGTTGGTATGTGCTGGTGCTGGTGGTCATGCGGGAACGTTAAGCCCATTTGCATTGGTGAGTGAAATCAAACAATTTTTTGATGGTGCTATTGCGTTATCAGGCTCAATTGCTAATGGCGAATCAATATTATCGGCGCAAGCATTAGGCGCTGATTTTGCTTATATAGGCACACGTTTTATTGCCACTAAAGAAGCCAATGCTGAACAAGATTATAAAAACATGTTGGTTGAGCATAGTGCCAAAGATATTGTTTATAGCTCTTTATTTACTGGGGTGCATGGCAATTATCTGAAACCTAGCATTTCTAACGCTGGTTTAGATCCTGATAATTTGCAGCAGGGTGATAAAAACAAAATGAAATTTGGCTCTGAAAGCAGCAACAAATCAAAGGCTTGGAAAGACATTTGGGGTGCAGGCCAAGGGTTAGGCAGTATTGCTGATATTACGGATGTAGCTACTATTGTTGAACGTTTTAAAACCGAATACGATTTGGCATTGTCTCGCTTAAACCGTTTAAACAATCAATAGGTAGAATAAATATGGGATCGTCAGAAAACGTAGTTATTCATCAGGACAGTGGTGTTTTACATATAGGCATTAATCGTCCTCACAAAAAAAATGCCTTAACCAGTTTAATGTATGCCGCTATGGCTAACGCCATAAAAGACAGCCTAACTGACGAAAGTATTAAAGTAGTCTTGATACACGGTACTGAAGATGCCTTTTCAGCAGGCAATGATTTGAACGATTTCGATAATCGTGATGTTAATCAGCCTTCACCCGCATCGGCATTATTATATCAATTACATCATTACCCTAAGCCAATTGTTGGAGCCGTTTCTGGGGTAGCGATAGGAATTGGTGTCACTATGCTGCTGCATTTTGATTTTGTTTATGCATCAGAAACCCTATTTAAGATGCCTTTTGTCGATTTAGGTGTGTGCCCTGAAGGCGGTTCAAGTCTGCTTATTCCGCAGTTAGCGGGTCATCGTAAAGCTGCGGAAATATTGATGTTAGGTGATGCTTTTAACACTGAAGCCGCGATTGATATGGGCATAGTTAATCAGCAAATAGACAAAGCAGAAGTGTTTGATTTTGCCTTAAGCATAGCCAAAAAATTATCACTCAAACCTCAAAATGCCTTACGTACTACCAAGCGTTTATTGAAAGAGCCGCAGCAAACATTACTGAATACTATTATTCAGAATGAGTTAGTGGTTTTTTCGGAGTTACTGCAAAGTGCAGAATCTCAAGCCGCAAGAAAAAGATAATAAGAGTGTAAAATCGCATCTTGGGCCAATAAACCAATGCCGCCATTTAGTAACCACTTAGGTTTTGTGGTAGAACAATGGCAACACAATCATATAAAAATGTGTGCCGCGCCAAAACCTGAACATCTCAATCGTTCAAGTATTCCACATGGTGGGTTTATCTCGGCTTTATTAGATGCTACTACTGCTCTATCGGGGCATACAGTGACGAACCTGATGATTATAGAAAAGCGTTAACCTTATCCTTAAGCATCAATTTCTTAGGGCAAGCCCAAACTAAAAAGTTGTATGCCATTAGAAAAGTAACAGCGTCTGCTCGCAATATCTATTATGCCTCTGCTGAGGTATTTGATTCTTTGGATAATCCGATTGCCTCATTCACTGGTTTATTTGTTGTATCACTTCTCCATAATCTGATGTGAGTGTAGATTTAGAACTCCCAAAAGACTGATTTCATTTAGCTAATATCATCCTTGCCGCACTAAGTTTGTTAATGTAAAGTAACAAATGTTATGGTTCTGTTATTCCGCTATGCGAAATTAACGTCAATCTTGTGAGATACAAAAAGCAATGAAGATCATTAGCAAATTTATTAGAACCGTAACGTTAATGGTCATCACTTTGAGTGCATGCTCTGCTGGTGCCGACACTGTTCTCACCTTTGGTGAGCCTGGCCCAAACCGTGGCGCTCGGGCAAATGCGACTAAATGGTTTGCTGAGCAAGTCGAGAAGCGTTCAGACGGTGATTTAAAAATCAAAATTATGTGGGGTGGGGCTTTATTTAAAGCCAATGCCTCGCGACAATCTATTGCTGCTGGTGTGGTAGATATGGGCACCATCATTCCCGATTATTTTTTAAAAGAGATGGTGGCTTTTTCACTTACTAACTTACCTTTTGAAAACCTTGATCCTTGGGTTGGGTTAAAAGCCAACTTCGACCATATGACCTTGCCTGAAGTAACAGATGATTTGGCTAAGCAGAATTTGGTATTCGTTTCGTCATACATGCTCTCCAACGTTATTATGTTATGTACAGGAAATCCCGTTCATTCACTTGACGATATCAAAGGTAAAAAAGTTCGTGGAGTGGGTACCTTTGGCAAGATATTTGGTGAATTAGGGGCAAACCTAGTCAGTATGAATATCTATAAGGCGTATCAAGGTTTGGATAACGGATTGATTGATTGCAGTCTGGGTTATATGAACGCCTCCCTTGCCTTAAAGCAACATGAAGTGGCAGACAGTTTAACTAAATTGAATTGGGGGATTTATACCGGCTTGGGTATATTTATTAATCAGGATGCGTTGAACAGATTGAGCCCGTTTCAGAAGAATATACTCAATGAAGTCGGCGCCGACTTTATCAATTACCTAGGGCAAACTGTACTGGCATCTGACCTAACAGCCGAACAACGTTTTACTCAAGGAATTGATGGTCGTAAGTTACAAATAATTAGTCTGTCTCCATCAGAATCAGCAAAGTTATATTCAGCCAGTCAATTTCATATTACTAAATGGGAAAATGAAGCCCAAAAAAGTGGCTTTGATGGAAAAGCCATGGTCGCAAACTACAAAAAATCACTGACTAAATACAGCCAAGAACGAGACTTAAAAGGCTACCCATGGGCACGTTAATTTAACTTTATCGAGTATAAATTATGTTGAAAAAAATTGAGCAGGGAGCATTGCTGGCCGCTGGCTTGTGTATTGTTGCTCTAGGTCTGATGATCACTATTACTGTAGTGACACGTAATCTATTTGGTTGGGGCGTGACCGACGATGTTGTTATCGTCAAAGAGCTCATGGTGGGAGCGGTTTTTCTACCATTGGCCTATGTCACCGCAGATTATAGCCATATCACTATCGAATTCTTATTTAAACGATTGAGCAGGCACGGTAAATTATGGATGTTAGCCGTGGGCTCTCTTATAAGCTTTTTGATATTGCTGCCTCTGGTATTTTCAGCTTGGCAAGGATTTGCTCATGCGGCCACTAGTGGCGCCTATTTTTTCGGTGAATTAGAGCTGCCTGAATGGCCGGGGCGATTTGCTTTTTTCGCTGGGGCGGGATTATTTTTTATACGTTTATCAATTATTTTAGTGGCGGATTTTAGAGCGGCTATTGTTGGTAATACTGAATATCTGGTGCAGCGAACAGGCACCGAACACAAAATAGTTAAAGAGGATTAATCTATGGATCCGTTGATTCTTGGGCTCCTAGGGTTTGTCTGTGCGTTGCTGTTACTGTTGTTGCGAGTGCCAATTGCATTTAGCTTGGCAGGTGTGTCGTCAGTATTTATATTTTTGTTTTTTGCTATGCGACATGGTGGTTTTGACATGGCTGCAGCTGTGGCACCTACCTTGTCGATGGTCTCATCAAACACTTTTGATTTAGTGCATTCTTATGACCTAAGTATGATCCCGCTATTTGTGCTTTTAGGCCATATTGCCTATCACACTGGTATCACTACTGATATCTATCACGCAGCTCGAGTATGGCTAAAACGTCTGCCTGGCGGCGTGGCCATGGCTTCTGTTTTTGGTTGCGGTGGCTTCTCGGCTATCACTGGCTCTAGTATCGCTTGTGCTTCGGCTATGGGTAAGATCTGCGTACCAGAAATGTTACGTATGGGATACGACAAACGCCTAGCAACCTCAACAGTCGCAGTTGGAGGCACCTTAGGTTCGCTGATCCCCCCAAGTGTGCTCTTTATTGTTTATGGCATTTTTACCGAAATGTCAGTCAGTCGCCTCTTTATGGCGGGGGTGATCCCAGGGTTGTTATCGCTGGCTGGTTTTTTAGTTGTTATTTATATATGGGTAAAACGCAATCCACAGGCGGCACCAGTGGATGACAGCACACTTGTTAAGGGAGAACGCCGCCAAGCTGCCATAAGATGTTGGCCGGCTTTGTTGTTATTCACCATTATAGTGGGTGGTATTTATGGTGGTTTATTCACTGCTACCGAGGCCGCAGCAGTCAGTGCGTTTTCAGTCATCATCATAGGCTCTTTGCAAAAAAGACTTAATTGGCAGCAATTTATACAATCCATTAAAGAAACCTGTACCCAGACCACGTCTATTTTCTTTATAGCTGCAGGCGCCAAAATTTTTGTTGGATTTGTTGCGTTAACAGACATGGCGCCAGCATTGGTTGGGTTAGTGGAAGGGGCCGATGTTTCCTTTTGGCAACTGATGGTCATGATCGCTGCCGTATACTTTTTACTGGGAATGTTTTTAGACCCTCTTGGTATTATGGTACTTACCTTGCCTTTTTTGATCCCTATGGTTGATGGTTATGGATTAGACTTAATTTGGTTTGGGGTAGTTATCATAAAATTACTTGAAATAAGTTTGATCACCCCACCAGTAGGACTCAACGTCTTTGTCATTGCCAGTGTCACTAAACCTTCGGTGGCTGTGTATGACATTTTTATGGGTGTGGCACGCTTTTTAGTAATGGATGTGCTGGTGCTGATTGCAATTATCGCCTTCCCGATACTGTCATTGTTACTGCCAAATCTGATGATGTAGGGGGTAATTTAGGGAGCGTTAAATAATAGCGACTGATTGAGATGTGTATTTTTAAGTCAATATTAATGATGCTTAAATTTTAACGCTAGGCTAAGGGATATGCGAAGCATGGCGCAATATTTTTCCCCCAGTAACCCGCTCCTGAGGGTTACGACTTAAGCGTTTGGTTATGTTCGACCAAAAATAGAACTGCGTTTGAAATAGTTATGACCTGCTCTGTTGCAACAAGAGAACCGGCTAAATCGTTTTCTAAAAACTCTCCAGCTCTATTGCCGAATGTTTTTATGATTTGCGAACCACCTGACTTATACATTTTTACGAAAGTGCGACATGAGTTCGAGTTCGCGGAGTTATCTTTTAAGCATCTTTCAGCCACAAGAGACAATGTCTCAATTTTTGAAAATAAATCTCCGTAACTCACTTTGTCTCTTGTTTGTGTTGAACAAGAGGTAACACAAACAGTTATCAAAATAACTAAAAACAATGACAGAACTTTTTTCAAACTTCCTCCTAGAACTTAAGGCCTCGCATCAGCAGCCATTGTGCCCGAATGCATGCGCTTGTTATTTATTCCGTGTTGAATGCTAATTTAGAATTTTTCAATGAATGCCTTGATGTCGTTCTCATAAAGCTCGGCTTGATAGCCATCGATGCAATTAGCATTAATAAAACCACCAAAATCCATCCCTAGATACGAGAATGTTTCTTTAAATGCATTTATGAAAGGTTCATCTGGGGAATCGTTAATACAGGTACAAATCACATACCCCTTTTTACCTCGTAGCTTGCGTCCCTTTTCAAGCAAATCTGGCAAGGCAAGGTAATCTGAAATACGATCTATGAAAATTTTCATCGGTGGTGCTACTGAATACCAATATATAGGCGATGCAAAAATGATATTTTCAACACTCAATACTTTCTCCATTAGAGGTTCAAAATCATCGCTCCTATTTCGATGCTCATAGTCAAAGGCCGAAATATCAGTTTCACCAAGATCCATTACTTCTAACCCAAGTTTCTTTGCAACTGAATCAGTTAACTGGCCGGTATTACCATTCCTTCTTGAACTGGCAAACAAAATTATTGTTGAACCCATGGCTAAATATGATATTTCCTAAAATGCAAAACAATATTAATAACACGGGCTGTTGCCGTATATAAATTTGACCCTATTTTAGGCATGCAGCTTAAGTTATTACAATCTATAGTGTTTTCCAGATTTGAAATCATACCGTATATAAATTCAGGTAAAGCCAAGGGGTAGCAATGTTTTGATAGAGGATTTATTTGTTTAGGCTTGCGAAGTCTTATTCAACCTTTGGTCATTCCTAACAGAGATAATGCTAAGCCAAAACATATGTGAGCTTAGCGATAAAATCGCTATTTGGTTTAAGGCCGCTAAAACAATGAAACGTTAAAACCGAATTAAGGTGGCTTCGATATTACGTACCATGCTTTTTAATTGAGGTGCTACTTCACCGCTTAGGAACTCTTGGGATAATCTAAACGCGGGGCCACCGGCATTAAATACATAGATTTGCCCTTGGCTGAGTTTTAACGGCACTGCAATGGCTGTGGTATCGGGTTCCCAGTCGCCCCATGAATAACAATACCCAAATTTTTCATAGTTTTCTAAGGCTTGATCAACACCGGCTTTGATTGCTGCGAATTTATCGCCTAATTTTTCTTTGAAATGGCCCATGAAAAAGTCTCGTTCTTCTTGTGACAAGGCAACTAAATAAGCCCGTCCACTTGCGGTATTGGCCATTGGGATTTTATCGCCGATTTCTTTCTTAAAAGTAACAATGTCTTTTGGGGCACAATGATCAACGTAAATCATATCCAAACGGTCTCTGTCGGCTAGGCCTACGGATGTGCCAGTTGCGATTGAAAGATCTTTCATTAAGGGGTTTGCCACTTGGCGAATGGCAAGATTAGAAACAAATGCATACCCCAAAGCTAATACGCCAGCTCCAAGTTGGTATTTTTCTAATCGTTTTGAATAAGTTAAGTAGCCCAGTGTTGTTAAGGTATAGGTTAAGCGAGAAATACTCGATTTGGCCAATCCAGTTCGCTGCGCAATTTCTTGATTGCCAAGAAATCCGTCTCCCGGATTAAATGCTCGTAATATATCCAAACCTCTGGCAAGAGCTTCGACAAATTTGCGATCTACTTCGCCCTTTTTATCCCTTGGCATACCAGTCAGTGTATTCATTTTGAACTACTCAATTGTTTATCACATTAGGCGTATTGACTTGTTGTTACTGCCGATACGTTTATTAAAATAATAATCTGATCATTTTTAATAACAAAGAGCATTATACATAGGTTTATCAATAAAATTTATAGATTAATAATTACCAGTAAAGGTAATGAGAAATACCATACCTAAGGTTTCCTAAATTGGCCTATTACTGGGTTCTAAGTGCTATCAAAGAAAGTAGATCTGGGATAAGTAAAGCTCTCTCTTAAGCGCATATTAATCTAGTTTGCAGGCGCAACGGTTGAGCCTAAATAGGTCATAAACACTTTACTGGCTTGAGATAGGTAATGATTTTTTCTCCATGCCAAGCTTAACTTAAATTCAATTTTTGGCTCGAAGGGAGTGAATGTCATCAGTGGTTCGTTTTGTAAAATACGCGATAGACAGGTGGTAATGCCTACGCCATTGCGAACCAAGGACTTTTGCAGCTCGATAAGATTGGTTTCCATACAAATGTCTAATGCTAATTGGTGTTTTTTGGAATATTGACTGACAACTTCACGTAAAAAATACCCTTCATGAAATAACACTAGCGATTGTTGGCAAAATTGCGCTAGAGATATGGTTTGTTCAGCGGCTAAGGGATTTGAGTTAACCATGCCAGCGACTACTTCTTCATTAATCAGCTTAGTGTATCGCAATTGTGGATTTTCTAAATCACCACGTATTAACGCTAAATCTAGCTCACTATTGAGTAACATTTTCTCAAGGGCGGCAGTGCCTTGGTCAACTAAGTGTATTTTTATTTTTGGATATTGTTGCTTAAATTCGGTCAATATTTGGGGAAAATAATACGAGCCCATCATAGCCGGCACACCAAAGCGAATAGTGCCTCGCTCTAGTTCTTTTAGCTCTTCCAACTCTAATTCAACTTGTTTTGCTTGGCTTAATAGCTGGGTGGCCAGTTTGTATAGCACTTCACCTTCAGCTGTTAGTAGCGAATTTTTGTCAGCACGATTAATTAATTTTAAGCCCACTTCTTGTTCTAACTTTTGAATAGCTACCGTTAAAGCGGGTTGTGCAATGCCTACAGCCTGGGCTGCCCGAGTAAAGTTACCTAACACCGCCAATTGACAGAAATATTCAAGACGCTTTAAATTCATATTTATCAGTGATAGTTAAAGGTTATTAAAATTATAAAAACTATATATTATATTTATTCCACTTTTAAGCATAGAGTAATCCGATAAATTAGACTATTACCTATACAAGTATATAAACGGAGTCACCTTATGAGCCAAAAGCTAACCCCCTATAACTGGCAAGATCCGATGTTTCTTGATAATCAATTAAGCGAAGAAGAGCGCATGATCCGCGATACTGCTTATGATTATTGCCAACAAAAACTTTTACCACGAGTGCTTGAAGCCAATAGGCACGAACATTTTGATCGCGAAATCATGACAGAGTTAGGTGAGTTAGGGTTATTAGGTGCTACTTTGCCGACTCAATATGGTGGCAGTGAAGTTAATTATGTGAGTTATGGCTTAGTTGCTCGTGAAGTCGAGCGTGTCGACAGTGGTTATCGCAGCGCCATGAGTGTGCAATCGTCTCTGGTGATGCATCCTATTTATTCTTACGGCACTGAAGCACAACGTATGAAGTACTTACCTAAACTGGCTTCTGGAGAATGGGTAGGTTGTTTTGGTTTAACTGAGCCTAATTCAGGTAGTGATCCCGCATCTATGAGCACCCACGCTAAAAAAGTCGATGGCGGTTATTCCATAACAGGTAATAAAATGTGGATCACTAATTCACCTATAGCCGATGTGTTTGTGGTGTGGGCAAAACTCGAAGGTAAAATTCGTGGTTTTGTGCTTGAGAAAGGTATGCAGGGTTTGTCTGCCCCTAAAATTGAAGGAAAATTTTCGTTACGTGCTTCTATAACTGGCGAAATTGTTATGGATAACGTTTTTGTGCCAGATGAAAATATGTTCCCTGACATTAAGGGATTAGCAGGGCCTTTTGGTTGTTTAAATAAAGCTCGCTACGGTATTGCTTGGGGATCGTTAGGTGCCGCGGAGTTTTGTTTTAATGCGGCTAGAACTTACACCTTAGACCGTGAACAATTTGGTCGCCCTTTGGCAGCCAATCAGTTAATTCAAAAGAAACTGGCCGATATGCAAACAGATATCACCCTTGGCTTACAGGGCTGCTTACAAATGGGGCGTTTGATGGATGCAGATCAATGTCCTGTTGAATTGATTTCTATGATGAAACGTAACAACTGTGGCAAGTCATTAGATATTGCAAGAGTTGCCCGTGATATGCATGGTGGCAATGGTATCAGTGATGAGTTTGGGGTGATTCGCCATGTAATGAATCTTGAAGCCGTGAATACCTACGAAGGTACTCATGATGTACATGCTTTAATTTTAGGTCGCGCTATTACCGATATTCAGGCTTTTTATTAAACATTAACGTATTAGGAAACTGTAAAAACTCATAGTAACAGAACGTTAAAAAGGGACATTAGTGTCCCTTTTTAACGTTCCTAAAGCACCTATCAAATGCTCTATAAGAGTATCATTCACTCGACAATAAACGTTCCGCTGTGTATTCATTTGTTATTAGACCATTTATCATTTTTGATCTGACCGCACCCAAAATAGCCTCGACTTTTTCTTCACCAGCAGCAATGCCATATACCGGCTTATTTGAACTCACAAGCAGAGGAGTACTAGCTACACGCTGATTAACAGGGCAATCTAACAGCTTACCTTGACGGTCAAACACCCAACTGATCATTTCACCTACCGCACCTTTACTTTCTAGTTCGTCTAATTCTTTATTAGTAATAAAACCATCTAAATGTAGAGGTGATTGAGGGCCTAAATTACCAATGCCCACAAAAGTTACGTCCGCATGTTCAGCCAATTTCAAATTACCAGCAACGTAAGCTTGGGCATGTAATTGTTCTTTCTCTTTTTTACTGCGGGGTAACACAGGTAATGGCATTGGATAATGTTTAGCATTGATGTGTTCAGCCATACGCACTACCACATCATATGACGAAGCTGAGCCGTCAGATGCCATATTCCCCAGTAAGGCTACAATTTTATGTTGCTCACATTCTAATGAGGGGAGTTCATCAACGCAGGCTCTTAAAACTCTTCCAGTTCCCATTGCTAGCACTTTAGGCTCAGTTGACTTTAGGTGCCGTTCAATTGCTGCGGCTCCAGCTTGGGCGAGACCTAAGGTGGAGGAGGGGTCTGAATCATCACTAGGAACCACTTCGCATGACAATAAACCAAAACGGCTTTTTAATTTAACGGCTAGATCCATACATTTTGCTATGGGGTGATCGAGTCTAACTTTAATCAAGCCTCCACTCACCGACAAAGCCACCATACGTTGTGCCGATTGACGTGAGATATTAAGTTTTTTAGCAATTTCATCTTGGGTTTTACCTGCAACGTAATAAAGCCAACCAGCCCTCGCCGCATCATCCAATTTTCTAACTTCAGCCTTAGATAGCTTTGTCACTATATTCTCTCTCTTTGTATTACTTTGCTGAGTGCAGTGATGGTACTAACTCAAGCAATTGATCCCAATTTTGAATGTTGGTTACACCATTAACTATTTTATCGAGCAACGCACCATTACTGCTTAGGTGACTGGCACCCACATATCTCACAAGTTGCATATTGGCTGATTTTGCAGCCTGCATTCCCGCCTCTGAATCTTCGATAACAAGGCATTCATTTGCACTAAATCCCATTTCACTGGCGGCATGTAAAAATATATCTGGCGCTGGTTTACCGTTTTTTACTTCGGAGCAAGTAAATATACGCCCGCTAAAATACCGCATTAAGTCTGTAACTGTCAGGGCGTGATTTACTCTTGCGACACTGCTACTAGTTGCTACACAATAGGGTAAGTTGAGTTGCGATAACATTCTTTCTAAATCTATGGTGGGTTTTAATTCAGTATTAAAAGTCTGCATTAAAACTTGATGATAGTTTTCACGGAAGTTAAGAGGGAGCGCAACCGCAAAATCTTCTAAAATCTTTGCGCTGACATGTTCAAAACTGCGCCCTAAAAAATTGGCATCAAAATATTCACTCGAAACTTTAACGTTCAGCACAGATAGCTGTTCTAGCAATACCTGCTTACTTAATGTTTCACTGTCTATTAACACCCCGTCACAATCAAAAATGATCAACTTGATAGGTGTATTCAGTAATGTTGTTTGTTGCATGCTAGGGCTACCGATATACTTTTAATCTAAATTAAATAATGCTCTAGAGTACGTGCCACTTCATGCTTCCACAACAATGTGAGCCAACGACTAAAATGTTCTCTAAATCGTTTGTTTTCACTAAGATGACCAAATATATCATTCATTTCTAAAAATGCTGAGGCATTTTCCTTAGCCAAGATTGCATGCTTAATTAATCGCGGCGCTTGTCGGTCGTCAAGTACAATGCCATCAACTGTATCGGAACCTTCAGCACAGAGTCTGCACCACAGCGCTACCACTAAAGCTAAACCTCTACAGTCACGGCCTTGCTGTAAGTTTGCCGCAATTATGGGCAAAATAAATTTAGGTAAACGATTCGATGCATCTTGACACAGTCTTGGTACAGTATCGCGAACTTCTGGATTGCCAAAACGTGATTCAATCAAAGTGAAATATTCAGTAAATTCAACGCCAGGAACCTTATCAAGAGTGGGAATGATTTCAGTGGTTACTAGTTTTTTAAGGTAATTGGAAATGGTTTTATTAGCCATGACATCATGTACAAAATGGATGGACATTAATGCTGCAGGATAGGCAATAGCTGCATGCCCACCATTTAAGATCCGCAGTTTCATTAATTCATATGGCGCTACATCTTCTACAAATTCAACGCCAACTTGTTCAAGTGGTGGGCGACCATTACTAAAATTATCTTCCAGTACCCATTGACGAAATGGTTCACAAAACACAGGCGCCTGATCTTCAATATCAAACAAGTTGACGAGCCGATCACGCTCAGCATCGGAAGTGGCTGGTGTAATACAATCGACCATAGAGTTTGGAAAGCATAGGTTTTCATCAATCCAAGTCGCTAGCTCAGCGTCTATAGCCTTTGCCATTTGTAACACAACCCGCTTAGTTACGTTGCCATTGTGGGGAATATTATCGCAAGACATAATCGTAAAGGCAGGAATGTTATTATCACGACGAAGTTTAATCGCGGCAATTAACAGACCAAATACGGTAGTAGGTTTGCTCATATCCGCAATATCAGCTTGGATTTCTGGATGGGCTATATTAAAACCACTGGTTTTATCATCCATAAAATAACCACCCTCAGTGATGGTCAACGACACAATTTTAATGTCATTCAGGCATAAGGCAGCAATTAGACTTTGTTCATTATTGTCAATAAAGTCGATCATCGAAGCACAAACTTGGGCGGTTAGGCCATTGCTATCTAATTCAACAACTGTGGTTAGCCAGTCTTGAGATTGCAGCCTGTTGCGCATCGCAATGTCATAAATTGTAGTTCCAGCACCGAGAATGGCCCAATCATGTGCTTGCCCGGAGTTAAATAGTTTATGCAGATACATCGCCTGATGAGCGCGATGAAAGTTTCCAACACCTATATGCACAATGCCCGGGGATAGGGAATCTCGAGAGTATTGTGGTTTGTCTATGTTGTTAGGCAACTCATCTAACGCTGCGTAATTTAGTTTTATTGGCATACCTTTGTACTCACTAGCTTTTATGCTCAACACTTACAGGTGCTTGAGTCGGATAATTTAAAATTAAGCGTTCGATGATTCATCTTAGGGTAAAGACGGTAGCGTCATCCCATGTTGATCAAAGCGTAAAATTCGTTCGGGTGCGACGTCTAAAAACACCTTATCACCGTACTGTAATGGGCATTCGCCATTGGCCTTAACAGTAAGTGTTCCCACCTCATCAATATGCACGTGTAAGAAAGTTTCTGATCCTAAATGCTCGACCACGCCCACCTTACCTGTCCACTTTCCTGACTCAGTGGATATATTTAAATGCTCAGGGCGCACCCCAATAGAAGTAGCGGGGTTGCTATCAGTCGGTGTCACATCAATAAAATTCATTTTAGGTGAACCTATAAAGCCAGCTACAAAGCGATTGATTGGTCGTTGATACAACTCTAATGGCGTTCCAACTTGCTCAATAACACCGGCATTAAAGACCGCAATACGGTCAGCCATGGTCATGGCCTCTACTTGGTCATGGGTCACGTATACCATTGTGGTTGCCAGGCTTTTGTGTAGCTCTGAGATTTCTAACCGCATATTAACGCGCAAAGAGGCATCTAAATTAGACAAGGGCTCATCGAATAAAAATGCAGATGGTTGGCGCACTATTGCACGACCAATCGCTACTCGTTGACGCTGTCCGCCCGACAACTGGCCTGGTTTACGATCTAAATAGTCGCCCAAATTTAATATTTTGGCAGCCGCTGCTATTTTTTGTTCAATTTCTTTAGGTGCCATTTTTGCTCGTTTCAGAGGAAACGCGATATTGTTACGAACAGACATGTGCGGATACAAAGCATATGACTGAAATACCATAGCCAAACCTCGTTTGGCTGGTGGCGTATGTGTGGCATCTTGGCCATCAATTTCAATATTGCCGCTAGTGGTGTCTTCTAAACCAGCAATCATGCGTAATAAGGTTGATTTGCCGCAACCAGAAGGACCAACAAAAACGATAAATTCACCGTCTTTTATTTCTAGGTCTAAAGGTTTAATAACGTTCACATCACCGAAGCTTTTGGTTACTTTTTGTAAGGTAATACTGCCCATTTTAAATTCTCCTATTTCACGGCGCCGAAGCTTAAGCCGCGCACTAATTGTTTCTGACTAAACCAACCAAGTATCAAAATGGGCACAATGGCCATCACTGATGCGGCTGATAACTTCGCGTAAAATAATCCTTCTGGACTTGAATAACTGGCAATAAATGCCGTTAAGGGTGCAGCATTAGCCGCGGTTAAAATTAGTGTCCAAAAAGCCTCATTCCAAGATAATATGACGTTTAACAATAGTGTTGATGCGATACCTGGTAGCGCCAAAGGTAAAAGCACTTTAAAGATCTCTTCAGCAATAGAGCAGCCGTCCATACGCGCTGCTTCAAGGATTTCATGTGGAATTTCTCTGAAGTAGGTGTAAAGCATCCAAACCATAATCGGCAAGTTAATTAACGTCATGACTATGACCAAGCCTAATTTGGTGTCTAACAATCCAAAGTCGCGAAATATCAAATAAATTGGAATGAGTACACCAACCGGCGGTAACATTTTGGTCGAAAGCATCCACATTAATAAGTTTTTAGTTCGTTTTGTTTGCACAAATGCCATTGACCAAGCTGCGGGTATAGCAATAAGTAAACCGAGTAAACTCGAACCGATAGAAATGACGATAGAGTTCCAGAAGTGGTTGAAGTACGGCGAGCGCTCCAGTACATCTGCATAGTTGACTAGGGTCCAATCAAACATAAATAGACTGGGGCTAGCTGATATTGCCTCTGATTCTGTTTTAAAGCTGGTTATCAAGGTCCATAAAATGGGGAAAAAGATCATCCCGCTTATGCCCCAGGCTAACGCGGTATAAATAACTTTAGATTGAGTACTGCTGTTCATTGCCATAACTTAGTTCTCCAGGTTTTTGCCAATTAGGCGCATAAGGAAAATTGCCACTATGTTAGCGATGATGACTGCAACAATACCGCCAGCTGAACCTCCGCCAACGTCAAATTGAAGTAATGATTGGGTATATATCAAGTAGGTAAGATTGGTCGAGGCATAACCCGGCCCACCACTGGTTGTGACGAGGATTTCTGCAAATATCGACAATAGAAATATGGTTTCGATCAAAATTACAGCGGTTATGGCACGAGATAAGTGTGGAACTGTAATATAAATAAACTTACTAAAAGGTCCTGCGCCATCCAAATCAGCGGCTTCCAATTGGTCACGATCAAGGGACTGAATAGAGGTGAGTAATATTAATGTCGCAAACGGTAACCATTGCCAAGACACTATTATGATGATCGATAACAAGGGAATTTGCGCGAAGAAATCAATGGGTTCAACACCGATGAATATAGCAAAATGTGCA
>TARA_R110002153_G_scaffold2340_3_pt1 | contig 32643 bp, 21 predicted proteins | sample TARA_R110002153 | Tara Oceans TARA_R110002153 (sample SAMEA4398193) | marine metagenome | biome: Polar Biome; feature: [SRF] surface water layer (ENVO:00010504); material: water (ENVO:00002006), including particulate matter (ENVO:01000060) such as... | depth 5 m | reverse complement strand
CTTGTTTTATTCCAAGCCAATAAAAACCTGCAATGATTAGTTAATGGCAATAGTACTGATCAGTATCAATATTAAAATCCTCCATAGGCGTATGTTTAATATCTAACCTAAATTTGGGTTAAGACGTGCCGAGTCCCTAGAAGTAATTACAATAAAAACAATGTGTTAAATGGTTTTGGTTGTTGTGAAACGACATCGAGTGTATCCAGTGTTGCTATTATTGGGGTTATCGAGGCATTGGAGACTAATATGCATGATATTGCTGTTCTAGCAGTGATTTGGACTACTGTCTTTGTTGCATCTTATTTAGCCCACAAAACGCGTTTGACCCCTGTTTTATGGTATCTATTTTGCGGAGCTATTCTCGTAAACGTGGGGTTTTTGCCTGAGGTTTTGCCGGTGTTTATTGTTGATTTCGCAGAGCTTGGGATCATCATTATTATGTTTGCTCTGGGCTTTGAGGAAAACACCGCCAATTTTTTACAAGGTATCAAGCGTAGTTGGGGGATCGCATTTTTTGGTGCGATTACGCCTTTTGTTATAGGTTATGTGGTGGCAGACATTTATTGGGATGACACTAACACCTCCCTTTTTTGTGGTTTGGCTATGATGGCAACCGCGGTGTCCTTAACTATGGTTTCACTGAAAAGTGAAGGCCTGAATAATACTCCTGCGGCTACTGGGATCATGACATCTGCGGTACTTGATGATATCGCTTCACTGGCATTAGTCGCCATTCTAGTGCCTATTGCCATAGGCGAGGCGAGCGTTTCCCTAGAAGGTATCTTGTTAGTTTTAGGCAAAGCAGTGGCGTTTTTTGCAATTGTGACTGTGATTGGTGGATGGTTATTTCCAGCTAGCCAGGGATTTACTCAGAAAATCCCTTTTTTGGGTAAACTTAATTTACGAGAAGTATTGGCTATGGCAAAAGGAGAATACACTGTTCTCTCGTTGTTATTGATTGCGGTATTAGTGGGGCTGTTGGCTCATGAATTTGGTTTTCATCCGGCGGTTGGCGCATATATGGCTGGGTTGATCATTCATCGTGAATATTTTAACTTTCACAAAAACCAAGACAAAGATTATTATCAACAGGCTAGGGAAATTATCGACAATGTAGCATTTTCGTGGATTGGTCCAGTATTTTTTGTCGCTTTAGGCAGCAAGCTATTATTTGACCTTGAGACCTTTGTGTCTGTGTTACCCGAAGCGCTGATATTGTTTGTCGCTCTATTCATTGGCCAAGTCCTCTCTGCAGCCCTTGCCGCTCATTATACAGGTCATTTCGACTGGCCTGCCAGTTGGATGATTGGTTTTGGTATGTTGGGTAGGGCAGAATTAGCGTTTGTGGTGATGGATATCGCTTATGTCCAGCATCACATCATGTCTGTAGAGGCATTTTATACCTTAATGTTGGTCACTTTTATGCTTAATCTTTCGGTACCACTGACGATAAGTTGGCACAAACGGCATTTTAATATGGAAAATAGTAGTGAGATTGTTTAAAAATTTGCCAGATCTCAATATCTCTAACCGTTATCTGTCTGCCATAAAAAAGGCGCTCAAACCTCCTAAGAAGAAGAGCGCCAAGACACGCTAAAGTAAGTTTAGAACTTAGCTCGTAGCTGTACACCAAAGTAGCGATCAGCATCTCGAGGGATCTGATAACGGAAGCCATCGCCACTGTAAGTAGTGATATAACTTTCGTCGGTTAGATTTTTACCAATGATTGAAATTCGATAATCATCATCGCTAAACGAGAAAGCTAAACTTGCGTTAATAATGGCGTAATCAGATAGCAGATCTGTTGGCGTGGCTGTTGCACCAGGCGCACCGGCATATATTTCATCGGTGTAAACGTATGAACTATTAAAGTAGATATCCATATCCTCTAATTCCCACAGATACTCGCCAGTGAGTGAGTATTTTAAGTCAGGGGAAAAGGGTAAGTCTGTACCTGATATTGCGTCGCAACTGGTTGTAGTGCCGTCTGGACATAAAAATTGATCAACTTCTGCATCTACATTAGACAGTCCACCGGTTAATGTCAGTTGATCTGTGGCTTGCCACATAAAGTCAAATTCAATGCCTTGGGTAATAACCGAACCCGCGTTAGTTAGGCGAGTAATAGTGACACCGTCTAATAATTCAGAGTTGTTAGCTTGGAATCCGTCTATTTCGGTACGGAATATCGCGGCGTTAAAAATTAAATTACGACTGGCATATTTATAACCAAGCTCATAGGCATCTGATGATTCTGAATCAATGGGCAAAGTATCGTTGTCAGACATGTTGTAAAACACATTAAAAGCTGGGCCTTTATAACCTTGAGAGTAAGTGGCGTACACCATGCTGTCGTCGCTTAAATCAAACTGAGCGCCAAATTTTCCTGACACATTTGATTTATCAGTGGAGCCTGCGTAATCAGTCTCAGCTGAACGAACTCCCACACCTGTACGACTGTATTGGTCATTACTGCTACGAATATGGGAATAACTGACTTCATCATCGGTATAACGTAAACCAAATAACAATCTAAAATCATCGTTAATATGGTATTTACCATCTGCAAACAAGGCCCAGTTATCAAATTCAGTTTTCATATAGGCTGTGGCACCAACAATATCATTGGCATTACAGCTAAGGCCTTCGTCACTAATAAATTGCTCTACTTCAGCATCAGTTGGGGTGGCTTGACCTAGTACATCAACTAAATAGGTACTAATAGCTGATGCGAATTGACCGCCATTGTTTTGGCAACTGGCGTCACGAGTGAAATTACGCTCAGATTTTTGGTTCCACCAGAAAAAACCTGCTTGGTAATCGAAGGCGCCACCTGTTGGCGAGGCGATACGTAATTCTTGCGAAATTTGATCCCATTCTTGAGCACCAATATCATGTAACTGAAATGCTACTCCGCCATCATTAACGTTACCAAAGTTGACAGGAAACGGTATGGAGCCAGTCGTTGAAGTGAAGTCGCCTTCTCTAAATTCGGTATTGTTCCAACTACGGTATGCTGTGATTGAGGTGAGTTGGTGATCGCCTAGTTCTTTGTCTACTTGCATCGAAAACGCTGTAGTTTCGTCTAAGGTACGGGTTTCAAAATCATGGTCTATTTGTCTTTGTTCTAAATCTAGACCATCTGGATTGTTAGGAGATGCTTTTGAGTCATGTCTAAAGCTGTCTGTTAACTCTAAATCAGCACAACAATTGTCATTGGAATTTACATTTTCAAAGATAAACAATATGTCGGTGTTGTCAGTCGCCTCGATATCGAGCATGGCGCGAACACCTTCTTTATCGTATCCATTGGTAGTTTGGTTGTTGTATACGTTATTAATGTAACCATCAAACTGTGATTTCAAAACAGTTAAACTACCGCTTACTTTATCGTTTAGCGGGCCTGACACGCTGGTTTTTAAACGATATTCGTTATCTTGAAATAATGTTGCTTCAAAGCTGCCTTCAAACTCATCTGATGGGCGTTTAGTGGTGATGTTAACCACACCTGCAGAAGCATTTTTACCAAAAAGTGTCCCTTGAGGACCGCGCAATACTTCAATACGCTCAAGATCGTATAAGTCTACGAAGGCTTGTCCCGAGCGACCTAACACTACACCGTCAACAACAGTTGATACGCTTGGTTCAGCTGCAACACTAAAAGAAATTGTGCCTACACCGCGAATAGTAATGGCTGAATTACGGGTAGTGTTACCTTTTCTAAAACTAACTGAAGGCACTAAAGCTTGTAGGCCTTCTATATTAGATGAAAAAGCAGAGTTGATTTGGTCTTCTCTAAGCACGGATACCGCAACTGGCACTTCATTGAGACTCTCTACGCGTTTTTGCGCGGTTACAGTGATTTTTTCAAAGCCTTGGGCTTCTTCTTTCTCTGCTTCTTGAGCATTGGCGCTGAAACCAATAGTCATACAAGCTGTTAATGCAAGTGCTTTGGTGATGCAAGTGTGTAAGTTACTGGGTTTAAGTTGCATAGTGTTCTCTCAAGATTCGTTCTTGTCTATTTATGTAACGGCGCCCCAGTGAATATTTATTTCAACTGCCTGAGGTGACGGCTTATGTGTTATTGGTTAGTTTCACCAATTATTATTTTTATTCTAAATGTTGATTCACTTTAACTGTCTTATATAAGACAGAAGACGTAGGAAAATTTAACCCCTAAGTAACAAATTTGCAATCATTTTGTTGTTTAAAGGTTAATTGTTTGTAATCGAAGTGGAGTGTTACTTGATACTGGCGTTACATTGCGTAACTGAAGTTTCCAATAAATCTAACCATTCTTGGCCAAAGTTTGTGATGAACCATTGACGCATGTTGCTTGATGCGTCTTTAAACGCTTGTTTCTCTGCAACAGTAGGGAGGTAGATGGTACCGCCCGCTTGCTCAAAAATTTTGTAAGAATGGCTTTCCTGAGTTGCGACTAATTCACTGGCTGCGGCTTTTTGTTTAGCAAATCCATCGAGTACAATTTGCTGAATATCTTTGGGTAGGGTTTTCCATACTGGTTCAGAAAACCACCACAGGGTTGCCATGTAAGAATGTCCATCAAGGATAATATACTTTAAATGTTCTTCCAGTTTAGCGCCGATAATATCTTGAATGCCATTTTTACTACCTTCAACTACTCCGGTAGCTAACGCAGTATAGAGTTCAGCCCAAGATATAGGGGTAGGGTTAGCACCTAACTGCCTGACTAACTCTTGCTGAATATCGGCAGGCGTAGTGCGAATTTTCTGACCTTGCAAATCTGCGGGGCTATGAATAGGTTTTTTGGTGGTGGCAAAATTACGCCAACCGCCAGTATTGGATACACCAATTAAACGAATATTTAAGCCTTGGCCCAGCACAGTTTCGCGCATTTTATGCAAAATAGGGCCATCTAATACACACTCTGCTTGTGCATCACTGGTAAAAACATAGGGTAAATCCAACACCTGAGCCGGTGCAAAAAAGTTACCTGTACCGCCTGCTGTACTAGGGAACATTTCTAATACACCCGATTGCAAACTTCCGATACATTCGGGTACGCTGCCACAAAATTGGCCTGAAGCGTATAACTGAACTTGCACTCGGCCGTTGCTGGCTTTTTCGACATATTCTTTGAACGCCAACAGACCCACATAATCCTCATCTTGAGTGGAGGCTTGGATCGACGCTTTAATGGTAAATTCTGCTTGGGTAACACTAGCGCGGAAAATCCCCACTAAACAAGCAATGGTAATTAGTCCGTAAATGACCAGTAATATTAACCTTTTCATTGACATATTAAGCAAATCCGAAAAACGTTGGTAAGGTCATTGTGAGGGCAGGGAAGTAGGTGATTAGAAATATGACCGCCGCTTCTACCGCTAAAAAAGGCAGCATTTCTAAGGCAATATTTTCAGTTTTTTCACCTGACACAGATGCGGCAACAAACAACACTAAACCCATAGGGGGCGTGGCGAGTCCTACTGTTAGATTCACACACATGATCACCGCAAAATGCAAAGGGTCTATGCCTAGAGTAATAAATATAGGCGCCAGCACTGGACCTAAAATTAGGATGGCGGGCCCAGCATCTAAGAACATGCCTATGGCAAATAAGAACAAATTGATGATCAATAACAGTAACAACACATTGTCGGTTATACCTATTATTTCTGAGGCGAGCGTATCGGCCATGCCAGAAACTGTGATGATCCAAGCAAAAGTCACAGCCGAGCCGACCAATAATAAAATGGTTCCAGATTGCACTGCTGCATTGACCAATATAGTAGGTAACTTGTTAAATTTTAATGTGTTGGTCACAAACAAGGTGATGAGCAGCGCATAACCTGCCGCAACTGCCGCTGCTTCGGTGGGGGTAAATACCCCAAGCACTATGCCGCCTAGTAAAATAACTGGGGTTAACAAAGGCAAAAACGAGCTTTTTAAGGCACTACCCCGTTGATGCCAAGTGGCTTTAGCATTAGCCACAGGGTAATTACGCTTTTTGGCAATATGGCTGGTCATTAACATTAAACCAGCGCAAATCAATATGCCCGGCACTATACCGGCCAAAAACATGCCTGCGACAGATACGTTCATAATAAAGGCGTATAAAATCATAATGCCTGAGGGGGGAATAATCGGGCCAATCACCGAGGATGCGGCAGTCACTGCTGCGGCAAAACGTCTGCTGTAACCATTTTGCTCCATGGCGGGGATTAGCATTTTACCAAGTGCCGACGTATCCGCTACTGCTGAGCCGGACAACCCAGCAAATAACACCGAAGATAAAATATTCACTTGTGCTAAACCGCCTCGATAGTGACCTATCAAGGTTTGGCTAAAACGTACAATCGATTGAGTGATGCCCCCTTGATTCATCAGTTCGCCAGCGAGGATAAAGAAGGGTACCGCCATTAAAGGAAAAGAGTTCATGCCCGAATAAAGTCGATTTAATAGGGCAGAGAAGAATACTTCCTTACCATCTAAGATCAGGCTGACACCTGGACCAATTAACAGCGCAAAAATGACCGGTGCACCAGCAGTTAACAATAAAATAAAGACCCAGAAATAACTTAACGACATATTAGGTGGCATCCTGCTGTGGGGCAAAACAATGATCTAATGGCAAACACAATTGTTCGATGAGTTTTTCTAAGCCAACCAAACAAATCGAACCAAATGCAAAAGGGGCACAACTATAAAAATAAGCTAATTTAACAGGCACAGACGAGGCATTAATACTCAAGCCTGTTTGCCAAAACTCTAGGCTCTGTATAAAAAATATGCCGCAAATAGCTATCACTAACAAAGTGATCAGTAACTCGGTTATTCTGCGTAAAACCGCAGGCAGTGCATCGGCGAACATCTGGATCGATACATTCAAGTGTGCGCGATACGCCCAAGGCGCAACTAAACAGGCTACCCAAACCATGGCAAACTTTGCGAGTTCTTCAGTCCAGGCCAATGAATCGTTGAGTACATAACGAAAAAACACCTGCGCCAGTATCATGGCCAACATAATCGCAAGTAATCCACCGGCTAAGTTTTTGGCTATATTTGCCACTGCGTAGTTGAGCTTGCCCAAGGGGGTATTGATAACAAACAAAGCTTGCTGCAGTTTAATCATAGTGACTTTACATCTTTAGCTGGCCAGAAATGACTGACTTGTTGGCCAATTTTTGGCTGCTCTAACTGTTCTGTATGTTGCACGTCTGGACCAATAGGTATTTGTTGTGTTGCGGGGACAAACACCGCCATTTCATCTAGGGTCAAAGTTAATTTGTGAACTTTTCCCCCAGTAAATGCCTGTTGTTCAGGGAATCTTAGCCATTGACCTTCAGGTAGATAAAACTCCACTTCGCCGCCGGCTTGAGTGCAAGGCACAACCAATAAATTGTCACCAAACATAAACTGTATTTCAAAACCTCTGGCCAATCTATCATCAGGAAAGGCTAATGCCATAGCGCGCATTACAGGTAAACCTGTTTCGCTTGCTTGTTGCATAGTGTGTTGAATATAAGGAATGAGCTGATAGCGTAGTTTTAACGCCTGATTGACTGCCTTTTCGGCATCCGAGCCATAACTCCAAGGTTCCCGCTGGCCTATGCCATGTAAGCGCATATGGGCAGAAAATACTGCTGTTTGTGACCAACGAACAAATAACTCAGCGTCGCGGGTATCTTTATAAAATCCACCTACATCAGTAGCAAAATAAGGCGCGCCAGACATGCCCCAAGATAAAGCTCCACGTATACTACCAATCAGTCCCCCCCAATCAGCTTGTGGATCGCCGCCCCATTGACTAGGAAAACGTTGCGAACCGGTCCAAGCGCTGCGACTAAATAAAAATGGTCCTGTTTTGCTATATTTTTCAGCGGCTTGATACACACAGCGGTTATACAACAGGCTATACACATTATGTAATCTATGGCCTGAGTCGCCGTTGTGAGCAAGCATGTTATCGTCTTCTATTTGCTCACCAAAGTCGGCTTTGATCATATCCACGCCTAAATCAAATAGTGGTTTGTGGGATTCAAGCCAAAAGGCAAACGCCTCGGGGTGAGTGAAATCCACTATGCCTGATTCAGGCAAAGGCGTAAGTACTTCGGCAAAAGCACTCATATCCCACTGATAACGGTAGGCTTCACCAGTACGTTTATCGGTGAGTAGCCAGCCTTTTTTAGCCATTTCGGCAAACAATGGGTTTTGTACCGATACTAGTGGGTATTCCCAAATACACACTTTAAAGTCCATGGCTTTTAAATCAGCGATAACTTTATTAGGGGGAAAGTTGGCAAATCGTTTTGGATCCCATTCAAAGGCAAAACGGGTATCGGTATCTTGCCATGCGCGTCCATCTAAGGTGATCACATCACAAGGCATATTGTGTTCACGCACGGCTTTGGCAGTAGCCATAAGTTCGGGGACATCTTTGTAATAGGCTTTAGATAAAATCACTCCCAAACTCCACACTGGCGGAACCGGTGCTTTACCTGTTAGTTCGGTATATTGATGGATTATCTCACCACCATTTTTGCCCTTAATTATAAATACATCTAAGGCATCGTCTTCAACCAACAAAGCATAAGCACGTTGCGACCAAGGTGCATAACCCACTGCATGGGTAACAGGGGCTGGAGTATGTACAAATACCCCCCAACCTTCTGGGCTCCAAGCAAAGGGCGTGTTTTTATAGGATATTTCAGCATTTACCCCAAGAGCATCGTGATTGTATGAGCGAACAAACTGACCTCGTTTATTTAAACTCGACCATTTTTCGCCTAATCCATACACGGCTTCTTCTGCGCCTAGATCTAAACTAAATAACCAGCCCTGAGCTGTTTTTGCTAGAGGTGGCATACGGTATTGACGTACAAAATGCCCATCATTTGGGGTTTTTTGGACATTTTTTCCATCGCAACTTAGTGCAAATGAAAAAGGGCTGTGTTGAATGATGAGTTCATTATTATCAGAGGTGATGGTGGTACTTTGTTTGCCCTCACTCAGTCGGCTAGGCCGTATCTCGGGCTCTTGAACTAACATTTCATAATTGGCAGTAGATTTACCCGCGATTCTCAAGCGTAATCCAGATAGGTGAAAACTCACCTGTAACAAACCAACAGAAGTTGGCAACATAACCGAACCATCATCGGCAACGTAAGCACCACTAGTAACTGTAACTTGAGTGACAGTGTTCCAATCAGGTGCGGAAAGGTTAAGTACGGGTGAAGGTGACGGGGTAAGCACAGACAAAAGTAACCTCTAGTAGTTTGCTAAACGCGATATAAATTTATCATAAACTGATTTCAGCATAATAAATAAAAGATGCGTTATTAATCTTATATAAGACATAAGTTATAGTAGTGTTAAATTTTTGTCAATCAATCAGGAGTATCGACTGCCCAAGGGATCTTTTGTAATCGATAAAACCGCTTTAAACCTTGTATAAGAGTGGCAGTTAATATTACTCTAGACAAACGTTTTACTTGCTGTTTACATTAATGAATAAGAATCGTTTTGATAATAAACTCAGTCATCCAGGGCTAGCTTTCCAACCTTTATACAAACAAGTTGAAGAACATGTGACCCAACTGATTGTTGAACAACGTTGGAAGCCTGGTGAAATGTTGCCTAATGAATTTCAATTGGCTAGCGAGCTAAATGTGAGTCAAGGCACGGTGCGTAAGGCGCTAAACAGTTTAACTGCTGCTAAAATTTTGAATCGTAAACAAGGTATTGGTACCTTTGTATCTGAGCATACTGGGCATCATAGTTTGTATCGATTTTTTCCATTAATTGCAGATGGAAAAACCCCTGAATTACCTAAAGCGGAATTATTATCAGTTGAAACTCATGTAGCGACTAAACAAGTTGCCGAAGCGTTAGAGTTAGCGCCTAAAGCGAAAGTGATAGTGCTGAGTAGAAGACGGATTTTGAATGATGAGTTTTGTATCGCAGAAACTATATTTTTGCCACATAAATACTTTGCTATATTAGAAAAACAACCTGAAATTCCGCACACCCTTTACCATTTTTATCAAACTCAATTTAACCTAACAGTGCGAGACACCCGCGACAGTATTAAAGCCGTGCTTGCCACTAAACAAGATGCAGAAATGTTAGGTATAAATGAAGGTGAGCCATTACTCGAAGTTACCAGAGTCACTCATTCATTAGATAACAAGGCCATTGAATTTAGACTAAGTCGCTGTCGCAGTGATAAATATCATTATTTGGTGGAGTTGGGATAGGTTGCTGTAACTACAATGTCAATTTAGTCGCAAAAATCAACTTAATTACAGAAAATCTCAATTAGGTGATTGGTGTCTCTTTGGCAATCAGGTTATGTCCAACTCTGCTGCAGATAAAGGTTGTTGGAGTATAAACTGATAGACGTTAATGGCTTACAGTAAAGAGATACTGCCATTCATGGCTTTGTGCCCTGCATAGGACCTTAACGGCCATTTACAAATATCAAACATGCTTAGTAATGTTTTCATTTAGCTCATGTTTTTATCCGCGACTATCGCTTCTAAGACTTCTAACTCTTTCAATTTTCTTTTAGTGATGTCGTCATCAGTCGGCGACATTAAACACAGTTAATACATCGCCTAAGAAGTGTTTGTTGAAGCATGGAAAAAACTCGACTCGCTGCTAGCCTCAGAAATTGAAATCTTGGTTATTGGGCATATTGCGCTTAAGTTGACTCATTATCGCCGTAACGAAGAAAAACAATATCATTTGATGCGCATGTTAGAGATGTGTTGGCGCAAGACGGTGAAACCGTAGCAATATGTATTTGGATGAAATAGTTATCTACTTATATAATCCAGACACCATTGCAACCATCCTTTGTGTTTGGTGGTTGCACCGCAAAAAAATAAATAGCCCCTAGTTAATTAAAGTAAATTGGATTTTGCCAGTATAAGATTCAGGAAAACCAATAAAGCTGGCTTGCCGGGCACGGATGTCCAAATAGGGCGGCAATATATCCTGAGTATAAGCACTGCTCCACTCTAATAAGTGAACGTTGTCTATAAGTACATGTTGACTTGAAGCAATGATTTCAGCGAAAACTCTTATGCTCTTATAACCAACTCTCGGAGAATGAAAATCCGCGCTGATAGTCGTCCAACTATCATCGTTAAGCTTAAAGCTCTGAATCAAATGCTTTTCTCCATTTTCCAAAGCGTATTCAAGCCCTTGCTTCTTTTTGCGACCTTGCCAATATAAGTTGATTGTTGCCCCGGTAGGCACCCTTACATCTATAGTGAAACTGTTGAGTGCTCCCGGTTGAAATACCCGGCTAAAGGTCTTCATGCCGAAAGTTGTATTGGAGTTTTGTGTATCAAGCTTGATTACTTTATTAAAATCAGACTCAACAATACTGTACTCACTACCCGTTGATTGCCACCCTCGTTCAGGACTTAGATAAAAATCGTGTGCTTCAAAATCGCCACCATTGCTAAGCATATGACCCAATCTATATGGTGATTTAGGCAAAGTCTGAATGCTTTTCAGTGACGTATTCCAAGGTAAAGTGTAGATAGGTTTAACAGTCTCATTGTTGGCAGCAAGCTCAAAAGTGTTGGTTGATGAATTTCCTGACCCTTGATTAGTTGGATCAATAATACCATGACCACCTGAATGACTTAGGTGAGTATTCCTTAAGGCAGACAGTTCATATAAACGTTTTAGTACAGTAAATCTAGCCATGCCAGTGGCTGGTGTCGGCTGATAGCCTTTGATGTAAACCGGCACAATCTCAGCCCTATGTAGCTGATCTCCATCCATCCACACGTAAAGTAACATGCTGTATGAGGTGGCATAAAAATACTGGTCAAATAGGAAATTACCCAAGGAATAGGCGATAAGCTTGCCATTATATAGCTCGAAGCCTTGTAAAACATGAGGGTGATGAGCTAAGGCCAATGCCGCCCCCGCGTCAATGCCGTTTTTAATGCGTTGTTCTGTTATTAAGCTAGGCTGATCGGAATATTCAAGACTACCGTGATATTGCACTATAGGGATCTGATTACTTTTTCGCGCCTTATCTACGCCACTTCGAATATTCTGCGCAGTGCCAAGAGCCGCACCACCTTTATGTGCTTCTGCTACCTGGTTAGGGATGACTCCTCCCGGCCAGCCAACATAAGCGGATAGGGCATACTCACTTTTAGCTAGTTTTACATTAAATGGCTTTAGGGCATCTGTTTCGTTTAGACCAGCACCAGAGTAACCTAAACTGCTATTTTGCAGGGACGCTAAGGTCATTTCTAACCCTGGCTCTAAAAAATCGAAAGTATGGTTATTGCCAAGAGATACATAGTCAATGCCCGCCCAAGTCAATGCATCTAATATTTCCGGTGGTGAGTAAAATGTCACCGACTTCTTTGCCCCCTTATTTAGCTCATCCCCTAATTGGGTTTCCAGATTTACCGAAGAAAAATCCGACAACTTTAAATAAGGTCGCATTACCCTAAGCAATGCCTTTGCATTTTCTAGCTTGCTTTGAGGGTGGATCAAAATAGGATCACCAAATTTGGGCTCACTAAAGCGTCGCCCCATCATTACATCACCACCGAATGCAAACATTACTCGGTCAGGCTTGCGGGCGACTAAACTAATGGCTGCAATGTGAAACGGTTTAGGCTGTTGGTTGGCTAATTCTGCATGGCTAAATGTCTGGAGGCTTGGATAGTATCCCTTTTTGTCTATCTGAATTTGATACAGTTCCGCGCTTTCTGTGCTAAAAACAAATCCGCCATTAGCATCAGTATGTACAGAATTTCCATCAAGGTTTATCTGCACTGAAGGCAAGGGCTGGCCTTCATCAGAAACGATCTGTCCAACTAATTTAACTGAAGCCGCCATCACTGGGGAAGAAACTAGCAAGCATACGTAAAATATTATGGAAACGACTTTTTGCATAAATATATCCAGATATTGACGACGACTGTTGTATTGTAAAATAGACGACAAGCCTAGTCTGTTCCATTTTTTCCCGGGTCATACCTTAAAGCTATTTAGCTAACGAATATGGCAACAAATAATATACAAAACCGAAACTTATAGAAAAAAGCTATAGGGGATAAACACTTAGCTATGTGCATATTAAGATCGCTCATACTATATTAATGTCATATCAATATAGGAGATAGACATGCAAGTGAAATCCGAATTCCCAATTCCCAAAAGAGATGAAACCAAAGCAACAACCAAAACTAAGCAAGTTGACAACTCAAGAAGATGCCTCTTCATACGAGCAGACTAATAAGCAAATCCGACTGCTAGATACAGACAATACCTACTTTTGTGTCTATGGCTATGATTAGATCATTCGCCATGCCGCAAATATCTTGCGCAGAATTGCCTGATAGTCTCGACCTGAGGTGATAGTGACGACGCTGTCAATTCAAAGGTATGCAGCATCTTTAGACAAAACACTTCAGTTTTCGAAAACAGCGATGGGGTAAACTACTCTGTTGAATATGAGAGTTTCTTATAGCCGAACAGCTATGTTTACACTATGACAAAACTGGTACTGCTGTATTCAATTCGCAAATCACCTATAAACTCTTCCTGAGGTCATGGGCATTGAGTGCCTTTGACATTAGTTGCGGATCTTGTTCGCTGGCCTTCATTAAATCACGACCATAATAGTCAGTATTTTACGTTAGAATAATGTGAGATTTCTCCATCTACCCGGATCTTTTCATTGGATGCTCTTCTGAATGGATTTCTCAATACATAACCTAAGGTTATGTATTCTTAGTTTTATGTGAAGATACAATACTTAGAGTAAATGCTAGCTTGACGAAATTAACAAATTTACAACATGTTGGTATCCATAATGTCTCGTAACAAAATAGCATTGGTAATTTTCATAGTTAGCCTCGTCGTGGCGAGCGCCGTGAACTTGGTCGGCACAGCTGTATGGAAGGAGCAGCGCTTTGTTTATCCGCTCAAAGAGTCGACCACAGGTGATTGGATGTATGAGGAGAGCGGAGAATATAGGCCAATTGGACATTGGGAATTCTATTCTCAGTCACCGTTACGGCAACAGGCCTTAGATGAGTCTGAACCAAAGATAAGTAAGCAATGGGTCAAGTTGGATAATAATCAATTGGTGCTTCTCAAGGCCAGTTTTCATTTTGGGTTTTGGTCACTGTTACCAGCAATACTGGCTATCGCACTATGCTTGCTAACCAAAGAACCCATAACTGCTTTGCTTGGAGGGATATTTGTTGCTGCGTTTATGCTGGGTAGATATGACATTACAGACGACGTTTTGCTTCCCAGTATGGCTTCACCCAGTGTAGCCTTTATCTTATTACTGTATTTATGGCTACTTGGGGGACTACTTGGTGTGTGGTCGCGCACAGGAGCTGCGCAAGCTTTTGCAGATTATATGACGCAACATTTTGTGCGTGGTCCACGTACAGCCAAATTAGTCGCCTGGATGTTAGGTGTGCTGTTCTTTCAAGGGGGTAGTATTAGTACGGTTTTAGTGGGAGTAACGGTCAAACCACTGGCCGACAAAGCCAATATAAGCCATGAAGAGATGAGTTATATTGTTGATTCTACTGCGTCACCAATCGCATCAATCTTGGCGTTTAACGCCTGGCCAGCCTATGTGCAATCATTAATTTTTGTTCCAGGTGTGGCTTTTTTGGCCACGGAATCTCAGCGCATTGGCTTTTTCTTTTCCAGTATTCCATTTAGTTTCTATAGTATTTTGGCTGTTTTAGGTACTTTCTTGCTAAGTGTTAATGTTACTTGGCATTGTGGAGGGCGAATTAGAGCAGCAAGGCTAAGGGCCTTGAACACTGGCCAATTGGACGCAGAAGGCTCCAATCCCTTAAGCAGTGCCGAATTACATCGTTCTATGGTGCCTGACCACTATGTCCCTCAGGTTTTTGAGTTTTTAGTGCCACTCATTAGCCTGATTGCTATCGCCGTGGGTACTTTTATTTTGTTTGGCACGCCCAAAGTTAACTGGGCGTTTGGCGCGGCATTGCTAATGTCTTGTTCCTTTGCATTAATTAAAGGAATGTCGCTTCAGCATTTACTAGAGGGTATTGGTAATGGCATGAAAGGCGTGGTGATGGCTTCGGTACTGTTGGTGCTGGCAATCACCATTGGCAGTCTCAATCAGGATGTTGGAGGAGGCTTATTTTTAATTGATTTGTTAGGTGAAAGAGTGCCCTATTGGATACTTCCTGTTATTTTGCAGCTTCTCACAATGATTATTGCTTTTTCAACCGGCACGAGTTGGGGCACCTATGCCATTGCATTCCCGCTGGCGATGCCCCTGGCTTGGTCAATAGGTTTGGCTGAACAAGTAGCAAATCCTGAAGTGTTTATGGCCATCTGTTTTGCAGCGGTTTTGAACGGAAGTGTTTATGGAGATCAATGTTCACCCATATCAGATACCACAATATTGAGTGCTATGACAACTGGCTGCGATCTTATGGACCACGTTAAATCACAAATTGTACCAGCAAGCTTGGCCGCGTCGATGGCAGGATTGCTGTGGACATTGTCCGCCTTTTTATTGGTCTAGGAGAGAAAAATGCGCTTACGACAAATAGAAGTATTTCATGCGATATATACCACCGGCTCGATTACCAGTGCCGCAAAAAAACTTTTCGTATCCCAACCGTCGGTAAGTAAAGTGCTGGCGCACGCGGAGTTGCAACTAGGTTTCCAGTTGTTTACTCGAACGAAAGGAAAATTGATCCCTACCACTGAAGCAAATCAACTCTTTACTGAAGTGGACAAAATTTATAAACAGCTAAATTCAATAAAGAAATTGTCAACAAATATTCGCCGTAGTGAGCAAGGTTATGTCGACTTGGCTTGTACGCCCGCACTTGGGTTCGATGTTTTGCCTAATGCAATTGCCCGTTTTTGTTTGGATTATCCGGATGTGCAAATCAAGTTGCGCACAATGCACAATGATGAGGCGCTCGAGTCCTTGCTGGAACACAAAAGTGATGTTGCAATATTGTATTCATCGCCTCCTATGCCCGGCGTAAAGGAAATACATTTAGCCAGCAGTGAAGTGGTGGTGTGTTATCCCAAACAAAGTTTTTCTGTCCCTCCTCAAAGTATGTCACTGAGTACTTTGGCCGATCAAAAATTGATTGGCATTTGGGACAGTGGCCCAATTGGCGAGATGGTTTGGGATAAACTTAATGAATCTGATCAACATTTCAGCAGTATGTTGCAAGTTGACACTTATTACATTGCGGCCAGACTGGTGGATAAGAGTGTTGGTTGGTGTACTGTGGACAGATTCACTGCAGAAGGTAACAAAACTGCAAATATGGGGATCGCGTCATTTGAACCAAAGATGGAGTTTTCGATTAAAGCACTGCATTTAGATAGTCTCCCTTTATCGCGTAATTGCGAATTATTTTTGACGTACCTAAAGCAAGAAATGCAGAATGCCGTTAGTCGTCAGGAAATGCCATAACCTTGTGTTATAGGGCTAGCAAAACTCACTACTTTGCAATTCTGATAACTAATCTATCATGTCAAATAAAGTTAAATTGGAGTGGATTAATATGGTTATACAGACATCGTACTTACTATTCATAGGTGATGAAACTGATCCTTTGAGAATAAAAATGGCGCGCAGTGCCGCTGATTGGTGCCCGGAAAAATGTGTCGGAGAATTATCTTCACCAGGGTGCAATGTGAGTACTGGGCTACCCTCTTTAACTATTCAAGAAGCAGTCAATGCCGGTGCCAAAAGCCTAGTATTGGGTTTTGCCAATAGCGGAGGCACGCTAGAAACTAAATATTTCCCACAGATTTTGCAAGCGTTAGAAGCCGGTATGGACATAGTTAGCGGCTTGCATGATCGCCTAGCTGATATACCTGCTATCGCTGAGGCTGCATCTCGCTTAGGTCGAAAACTGGTTGATATACGGCATTCAAAACAAAAGTACAAAACGGGCACGGGCTTAAAACGTGCCGGAAAACGCTTATTGACCGTGGGCACCGATTGCTCATCAGGTAAGATGTATACTTCTTTAAGCATACATAAAGCCCTGAAATTGAACGGTATAAAGTCGACGTTTAGAGCTACGGGGCAATGTGGAGTTTTGGTGGCGGGTAGCGGAGTGGCAATTGATTGTGTAATAGCCGATTTTATCTCTGGTGCGGTTGAGCACTTAGCGCCAGAAAATGATGTGGATCATTGGGACATCATCGAGGGCCAAGGATCATTATCACACCCCGCATTTGCTGGAGTCAGCTTAGGCTTATTACACGGAGCTCAGGCAGATGCAATAGTCGTATGTCATGCTCTAGATCGTCAAAATATGCGTGGTTTGGCACACCAACCGCTACCATCTATAGCAGAAACTATTCGCATAAACGAACAAGCGGCAAGATTGACCAATCCGGCCGCAAAAGTTATTGGCATTTCAGTCAACACTTCATCTATTTCAATTGAGCAGGCAAATATTTGGTGTGAAAAAATGAGCAATGAGCTTGCTTTACCGTGCATCGATCCCTTACGACATGGCGTGGCATCGTTATTGGTGAATTTTAGATGAACCTAAGCATTACCTGCGAGCGACAATCTATTCCACTAAAACAAGTGTTTAGAATTTCACGGGGTGCAAAAACTAATGCTGATGTGATTGTGGTGAAAGTGAGTGATGGCAAACACCAGGGTTGGGCTGAGGCTGTACCCTATTCCAGATATGCTGAAACCACCCAATCTGCACAACAGCAAGTGCTGGAAATAGCGCCTAAGTTATGTGCAAATGATCCTTTGTCCTCACTCAATCATTTAATGCCAGCGGGAGCAGCAAGGAATGCATTGGATTGTGCGTTATGGGACTTAAAGGCCCAACAACAGGGTTGCAGCGTAGCAAAGCTACTAGGTATGCCAGAGCCAAATACTTGTTTCAGCGCCCAAACATTAAGTATTGATAACCTGGATAATATGCGTCAAGCAGCTTGCGCTTTGAGCTCATCCCCATTGATCAAAGTTAAACTGGACTCTGACGATATTCTAGATAAAATCCGCGCCATACATGATGCCTGTCCACAGGCAAAAATTATCATTGATGCAAATGAAGCATGGGACATGTCCATATTAACTCAGGTAGCACTGCCCTTGTCAGCGTTCAATGTGGTACTGATTGAGCAACCATTACCTCAAGACGCTGACGAGGAATTGAAGAACTATTCCTGCGGTATTCCCCTATGCGCAGACGAATCTTGTCATACCGCTAAGGATCTACCGCAACTCGCGCAGCGCTATCAGGCTGTAAATATTAAATTGGATAAAGCAGGTGGATTAAGCGAAGCCCTATCTATGTTCCATGAGGCACATAGATTGAAATTAACGACCATGCTCGGTTGTATGGTGGGCACATCTCTGAGTATGGCGCCTGCATATTTATTAGCTCATCTTGCCAATTATGTAGATCTTGATGGCCCCCTATGGATAGCAGATGATCGTCCGTATGGATTTGACTTTATCCATGGAAAAATGAGCTCAGCAGCTAACTTTCTGTGGGGAACAGGAAACAAGCTAAAATAGAAAAATATTGAACTTCTCATGAAATGTAGCGCACAAGCCATGGTGCGCTAGCTTACAACTAAGCTGCCTATTCCCGTTTTCTTTTGACAAATTGTCCTGCCAATGAACCTGAATATTCGCCATTGATAATGACGTGTTGGCCATTGACGAACAAATGAGAAACCCCTTTAGATAGGCGATCCCAAACCTTAAAATCTGCTTCAGCACGATATTTTTCGGGGGCAAAAAGCAAAATATCGGCTTTTAATCCCACTTTAATATAACCCCTGTCTCCCAGTCCTAAAATATCCGCTGTCTGGCCGGTACTGCTATGTATAAAACGTGGTAAGTCCAGATTGTCTGAATTGAGCACATACTCTTGATATTTTTGCGGAAAACTTGCGTACTTTCGGGGATGACCATTGGTTCCATCTGAGGACGTAACGACCCAAGGCTGCTGCATAAAGGCATCGATATCGTCTTTGTGCATATTAAAAGATGCGACCCGTGTCCTGCCTTGTTTAACCAAATGGATAACAGTATCTATGTCTGATTTCCCTAGGTGTCTGGCAATTTGCTCTAGTGTGCTACCGACGATGCTTTTATCCTCTGATGCAGTGATAAGTAGCGCTGATGGGCCGCCCCGGCGACGAATATTTTCTTTGATCTCGCTTTTTATTCGATCGATCAGAATTGGGTTTTCAAGTCTCTGCATAAAGGCGTTTTCAGAATCTGCCATCGCCCATTTGGGCATAACAGCGCTGCGCATATTGGTGCCTGATGCCTGCCAAGGATACTGATCGGCAGAGATGCTAACACCTTCACTTCTCGCTTGGTTAATCTTGTCTATGGCCTGTTTACTCTGCCCCCAAACATCTACCCCTAACGCTTTGATATGCGCAATATGCAGGTGGATTTTAGCACTACGGGCAATATGTATTGCTTCATCTAAGGCGGCGAGAAAGCCGATATTGAAGGTACTTTCATCCCTAAGATGAGTGTCATATATGCCGTTATACTTGGCTGCAATTTTAGCCAGTTCGATCACCTCTTCAGCAGTAGCAAAACTACCTGGCACATAGTACAGACCAGAGGACAAGCCAAGTGCACCTTGCTGCATGGCTGTTTCCATTAATGCCTTCATGTCAGACAGTTCAGCGGGCGTTGCATAGCGTTTGGCCGTTCCCATTACTTGTCTGCGCAAGCTGCCATGACCCACCAGAAAAGCGGTGTTCGTGCCAATACCTGCGGAGTTAAATGCACTACTAGCTTCATTCAGGTCAACTGGCCCGTCACCATCGTTGCCATTGATGACAGTGGTGACGCCTTGAAACAAATAATTGAGGTTCTGATTTTTGTCCTGACTAATGAGCTCTTGATAAGAATGGGTATGGGGGTCAATAAAGCCTGGGCTGACAATTAGTCCAGCTGCATCCAGCACCTTTTTTGCTTTTACTTCTACGTTTTGCGGATAAATGCCACAAATGAATTGCTGGCATATGGCAATATTGAGTGATTGTGCTTGGCGCAACTCCCCCGTATATACAGCACCGTTAACAATTAATATATCGGCAGCAACAACGTTATCATTTTGAACTACTGAACGGTTGCCTGTTGTACACGACATCAATACCGGTATACCGAATAAAAGAGTCATTAGTGAACGATTAAATTTATTCATGAATTAATCCCATATTCTATTTTTTATTATGATCTACATCAGATAATAATGTTTCCATCAAAAGATTCGATGCATTGAATGCTATGCGATTAATTTCGACTCTATCGGTATTGTCACCCATCTCATAGGTAATAGCATGAGCCTTAAATTTGTCAGCAAAATATTGTTTTGAAACACCTGCATCTGGATTATTACCAGGTTTTTGTAATACCCTAAAGTTTGGCATTTGTTGATCTAGTGCATCTAACCAATGTTGAACAAGATACTTTTCTTCAACATCATTATTAACTGGCATGGTATAAAAAACATCCCGTTGGGTTGAATGAAAATCGATCGCAAATTTAATTTTTTGACCTTGGGCAACCAATTTTTCTAAGTAGTCATTTATGTGTTTAGTCTCAATTTGATTAAACTTATTCCAGTCTCGGTTTAAATCAAACCCATTAGCATTGTGACGCCAATTCCCAGCAAACACACCATCGGGGTTTATGTTTGGGATGACTAGTATCTTATACTTTTCACGGAAGCGCTTAGCGAGTGTCGTTTTTGCAAGTAAGGTTTCAACAAAAGGAAATAAGCCTAAAGCCCCTGTGACTTCTGGCGGATGTTGACGACCTAATATCACAATCCATTCTTTTCCCTGACTTTCACTTTCAATTTTGTAAAGCGGACGACCTTGAGTTGACTCTCCAAAGATATCATGGCTAACATCAGCGGATTTTTGTAATTTCTTCGCCCAATCAACATAATATTGATTATTAATGATTTCTTGGCCAGCAATGAATGTGGCGCCTTTAGAAACGTTCATGTGCATGACTAAACGCTCTCCGTCCAATTTGTATTCCTGTAACTCCCAGTGTTTACTATCTTTGCTAATCTTCGGCGGATATCTGTGTTTATCACCTTGTACGGTCATGATGATTTTAATGTTTGTTGGTTTATCTGCTTCGACTTTAAAAGCATACCAAGGGCTTGAGTTGATCGGTGTATTCTCGGGTATTAGAGTTATAAAATACTCGTTTTTTGCTCCCACAGAACATTTATCCATTCGGGCGGTTGAAAAATCAGCAGTGATTCGAACTATGCCAATATTGCATACTTGTGAATTGTCACTTTGTTCTACCTGAGTTGATGCAAATGAAAACATCGAAACACTAGAAAATAATAATGAGCAAATAAATAATAAATTTTTCATTTTTTTATCTTATAAATTTGAGTGGGAAAGAAAAGATGGCTCGACTAGCTATTAGCTAGTCGAGCCATCTATTTTACAAAGAAAATTTTAAATTTTTCGTATACCTATTAAAAACTCTTACTAAGGTTTAAATAAATATACCGACCGCGGTTTGAGTGGTAATCACTTGCATAGCCGTGCCAGAAATCATCTGCTAATGGTGGCTCTTCGTCAGCGATGTTGCGAGCGCCAAGCCTAACTTTCATACCTTCTAGTGAACTGCTATCAGCAAACGCGTAGGAGGCATATACATCAATGGTAGTGAAGCTATCAACAGGAAGGTAGACGGTTTCACCCGCATCATTATTATAACTGGTACTTGTATCAATGAATTCACTGACATAGTTCGCTGCAATACCTGCTCCCCATTGATCTAGCTTCCAATTAAGAGAGGTTCTGGCTTTCCACTCAGGGCTACCATTTTGCAATATTCGATCGCCTACACCACTCGGAGTTCCGGTATCTAAATTTGGATAGTTACCTGTTGCTGCTGCAGCTATAACTTTTGCTGAAAGTGAATCAATACTAACCTCATATTTACTTAAATAGGCAGCATTGGTGGTAAATTCAAAATTACCCATAGCGGTCTCAAAATCAAATACTAGACCAACATCAATACCTTCTAACTCTTGTTTAGCCGCATTTTGATATTTGTTGTCTACTGTTGTAATGACGCCACTTTCATCACGATTTACTCCTACATAACCTGAACCGCCATCTATGCGCGATATATAATCTAAATCAATCAAGGTGCTGGTAGCAACAATCGAGACGAGATTTTCTTGTTTGATTCTCCAACTATCAACAGTCAAGGTTAAGTTTTCTGTTGGTAGGAATACAATGCCCCATGAGGTATTGGTATCATCTTCTGTTACAAGGTCGGCATTACCACTACGATTTTCAACAATTTCATACGACTCATTATCGTTAACAGGATCGCTGTAACTGTTACGACGAGGAAGTACATCATCAGTTGTTTGTTGTAACCCCGGTGCTCTGAAACCACCCGCGTAGGATGCACGTAAACTTATCCACTCAGCAGCTTCCCAAAATAACGCTACTTTAGGTTTTAACGCGTTACCCGCACCCGAGTAGTCTTCATAACGCGCTGCTATTTGTATTTCAGCATATTGGCTATCTGTATCTATCAAAGGTACCAATAATTCAGCATAAGCTGAAACCACATTACGAGACGCTTTAGAATCAAGCGTAGCACTACTGCCGTATAGTGAACTTAGATTGGTAACACCACTTGCATCAACAAAAGGGAATGTGCCATCTTGTAATGGGTCACGATCATCTTCAAATGATTCACGACGATATTCAACACCAACAGCGACACCTGCATCACCTGACGGTACAGCAAACAATGCACTGTTACTGGCTTTAAAATCAATTGACGCTAAACTCGTTTTCGATATTCTATGTTGAACAGCAGTAAATGCGTCTGTTTGTGATTTTGGAAGGATTGGAATGTTACCTACAGTATTTGGGTTGTTTACATCACCACCTGCAAAAATATTATAGGCTCCATTTTCAGTGGTGCTGTTAACGGCAGCAGCAAAAGCATTTACATCGACACGTTCACCGCTGTCGTCAGTTTTTGCTTCACTGTAAAATGCTGCCGAGTTCCATTCCCAGTCACCAAAATAACCTTCTAAACCAGCTAATATTCGGAAACTTGTATCATCAACATTAACATTTCGAGGGCCTATGTTTACTGGACGAAATTTCCTAACGGTTACTTCTTCACCAAAAGGATTGTAAAAGGCATCTGCTGCAACCTTAAATCGATGGGCGCTTCCTCCTTGATTTTGCTCAGAAGTTTGTGACAGTTCTGCTTTATAATAAATTGCTTCTGAGAAAAAAGTTAGATCAGCATCAATTTCATGGGTTAAATGTGCATAAAGGTTTGTTCTATCAACATCTGAGGAAAGCGGGCGAGTAGTACCACGATCAAATCGCACATCGTTATCTCTACCTGGAGTGCCTTGATCGACACAAACACCTGCAACAGTTAAAGGCGAGTCAACACAACCTGAAAATGTATCAGGCTGCAAATGGAAGGTGCCTAAAGTCGCAGTGCTAAACTCACCCCAAGGAGTATCAGTACTTCTATTATCTAATTGAGTATCACCTACAAATTCTTCCGGTAACCCTGGGTAATTCCGTCTATCATGGCTGGCAGAATAAGGACGTTCAGTTGCCATCATACCATTACGTTTATAAGCGCTAACTGAGCCTGTAAAATGAGAACGGCCTTCATTAAATTCTAGACCACCTACATAACTAAATGTAGTTTCATTTAAAGGAGTACCTTGAGATTGTCCGTAATTAAGGCTTACTTTATGACCGACATAATCGCTGTCAAGTGCGTAGTTAACCACACCGGCAATGGCATCAGAACCATAGATAGCGGCGGCACCATCACGAAGCACTTCTAGTGAACGCAAGCCAGAAACTGGTAAGGTATTAGAGTTAACGGTAGTAACAGGAACTGAACCACCAAATTTTGCTGATTGTGTGCCTGGATGGTTAACCAAACGACGACCATTTAGCAATACTAAAGTGTTACCTGGGCCTAGGCCACGTAAGTTAACACCACCTACATCACCACGTGCGCCGTTTACGTTAGCTGAGCCAGTTGTCTCTCCAAAATTTATTGAGCCCATTTGTGGGATCGATCGTATTAAGTCATCACCTGATACTGCCGCAGTATTTGCGATATCATCAGCAGTCATAGTTGTCACTGGCAATGTGCTAATATCTGTAGCACGTTTAATATTGGAGCCAATAATTGAAATGCGCTCAACTTTTTCGTCTTTGTCTGTTTCTTCTGCGTGTAGTAAGTGTGGCGATAAAGCCGCTAACAAACATAAGCTAAGACGGGTTAACTTACGTTTGGCAATATAATGGTTTTTCATGATAGTCATTGTGGTAATTCCCGAGTTTTTTATAATTAATTAGGTATATTTTTACCTTCTCAGTTCTCTCTTATTAACCATGTACCTAAAATCCCCTTTAAACAATTGACTGTTGTTTGCTCACCCATAACTTTTAGTTATTCGTGTTTTTCAAAACAATTTCGGTTGTTTGTCACTAGTTAGCTACTTTTTTGCAGACTTCTTCTATAAATCAAATGTCTAACAGACCATTGTAAAAATTAACCTTGCCCGGAACTTAGAACAATTCGTGACATCAACTACCGCTAGACACACCAATAAATAGAGTTGTTGCAAAAAACGCAACAACTGGAAAGTCATTCTTTCTACAATATTGTGGGTTTCGAGGTATTTCAGTTTCAAACATTAAGTTGAGCATACGAAGTGTGTGAATAACGGCAAGTGGCACGATAGAGTCTGACTCTGCAACATAGTCTGACTCACTATTCTATGAGTCAATGCTATCTGAAACCTCTAGCGCGTCATCAACCTCTATACCCAATCGCCTACTTTGCACCCATATTGTCGAGTCGAAATATGTTCAGACGATTGGATTCTGGATTTGAATGGTTCGCAATAGCTCTCTTTTCAACACAAGGACAAATCTTTTACGCAGCGTGAAACAAAGTAACAATTGGCTCTATCGAATAAACAGCGTTGATGTTTATGCAAATGGAAATCATATTAAAGCCTCGCTAATTTAGTTCGACTATAAACTACATAAACCTGACCTCCAATGGATCATCATCGAAGGCTTGGTCACTTGTGTTACGTGCTCAAGAAGGGGGCTGTGCGGCTAGTCTTCGACATTGCGACTTCCGCTGGTGATCCTTGAGCAACGACGAGTCCACCTTGATCACCAGCGCCGGGGCCAATGTCAATAAGCCAGTCGCTGCTGCTGGCGACCTGCATATCATGTTCAACCATGATGACAGTGTTGCCTGCGTCAACCAGTCCATTCAATTGCGACATCAACTTCGACACATCAGCTGGGTGTAGGCCAGTGGTAGGCTCATCAAGAATGTAGAGGGTATCGCCTCGTTGCGTACGCTGAAGTTCAGTTGCAAGTTTGATCCGTTGGGCTTCGCCGCCTGACAATTCTGTTGCCGGCTGACCAAGTCTCAGGTAGCCGAGACCGACTTGCAACAACGCGTCTAAAGCTCGCAATACCGGCGTTTCATTTGCAAAAAATTCATGAGCTGATTCAACTGTTAAATCCAGCACTTCGGCGATATTTTTGTCTCTGTAGGTGATCTCAAGTGTTTTGTCATTGTAGCGCTGTCCCTGGCAAACCTGACAAGGTGAATAAACACTGGGGAGAAACAGCAACTCCACAGAAACAAAACCGACCCCTTCGCAATTTGCGCAGCGGCCTTTTACAACGTTGAACGAAAACCGCCCGACATCGTAACGACGTGCTTTGGCTTTACGCGTTGAAGCGAACAACTTACGCACGTGATCAAACAGGCCGGTATAGGTAGCAAGGTTTGAACGCGGCGTGCGGCCGATCGCTTTTTGGTCAACAGTCACCAATCGTCGCACTTGCTCCAAGCCGTCAATAATTTTACCGTCTGTTGCTGTTTCAAGCTCCCGTTCCAGCAATTCGGCCTCACCATTGGGAGCTTCGTCGCTTTTCTTCACGCCCAGCGAAGCATTAACCAGTTCCACAAGTGCTTGACTCACTAGACTCGATTTACCCGAACCCGATACACCGGTAACTGTCGTCATGACGCCAAGGGGAAATTCAACATTGAGCCCCTGAAGATTGTTTCGTTTAATTCCCGCCAGTTTTAACCAGGCCGTCGCCTGTCTGGGCGTACGTTTCTCTACCGCATCGCTGGTAAAAAGAAATCGACGGGTATGTGATTTAGTTACTTCACGCAGGCCGTCTAACGGACCATTGTAAATGACTTCCCCGCCATGAGTCCCTGCATCTGGACCAACGTCAACAATCCAGTCGGCATGTCGAATGACACTGACATCATGCTCTACAATAAATACCGAGTTGCCAGCTTGTATAAGTTCATCCAATGCACCCAGTAATGCTTGAGTGTCGGCGGGGTGCAGACCTGCTGAGGGCTCATCTAGTACATAGACTACGCCGAACAACTGGGAACGGATTTGTGTTGCCAGTCGCAGACGTTGCAGTTCACCGGGCGATAAGGTGGGCGTGCTGCGTTCGAGTGACAGGTATCCCAAACCAAGAGTCGTTAGCGCTTCGACACGGGCTAGAATATCGCTAGCAATGCGCTGCGCGACTATCACTTTTTCTCGGTCGTGCACATGGTCGGCTGGCTTTGTACTGGCAGCATCACGTAACAGCATTGCCAACTCTGTAAGCGTCAGCTGGGACAATTCACCGATATCGAGTCCAGCAAATTTCACCGACAGCGATTCACGTTTTAGTTTTTTGCCATCACAATCTGGGCACTGGGAAATCTGCATAAACTGGGAAACGCGTTTTTTAGTCCGGGGGCTTTGTGTGGTTGCAAAAGATTGCAGAATGTAGCGTTTAGCGCTTGAAAACGTGCCCATGTAATGAGGCTCTTCGCCTTTTTCAATTGCCTCCTGCGTTTGTGCAAGATTGTATTCTGGAAAGACAGGTACAACGGGTGTCTCTTCCGTAAATAGTATCCAGTTGCGGGTTACTTTCGGTAACTCTCTCCATGGTATGTCAATGTCGTATCCGAGTGACACCAGTATGCGGCTTAGGTTTTGACCTTGCCACGCCGGTGGCCAGGCTGCGATGGCCCGTTCGCGAATGGTTTTAGTATCGTCGGGAACGAGTAACTTTTCAGTCACTTCAAACACGCGCCCAATGCCATGGCACTTTGTACATGCACCTTGCGGCGTGTTTGGGGAGAACGCGTCTGCATATAATATACTCTGACCGCGGGGGTATTTTCCTGCACGAGAGTAAAGCATGCGCAGGGCATTTGAAATCGTGGTAACACTGCCGACGGATGATCGAACCGACGGAGTTCCTCGTTGTTGCTGAAGTGCGACCGCTGGCGGCAATCCGTTTATTGCATCTACATCGGGCTCCTCAACCTGGTCGATCAATCGACGGGCATAGGGTGATACCGAGTCGAGATAGCGACGTTGTGATTCTGCAAACAAAGTGCCGAAGGCAAGTGAAGACTTTCCCGACCCAGAGATACCCGTAAAAACGACCAGTGCGTTACGAGGCAAATCGACGTCGACATTTTTTAGGTTATGTACCCTAGCACCGCGTACCTGAATGCAGTGATCAGGATCACAGAGAACATTCTTGGTGTTATTTTGAGTGATGGTTGACGATCTTTTGTGTATGGCCATAAAACGATTGCTCCTGTTGCGTAAAAATTTACCAAGACATCTTTGAATACTTCTGCGAGCTCAACAGGTATTATTGGAAATATATCGTATCTATCACTTCTAGAATTGAACACATAAAATCAATAACATTATGGTGTACTGTTAAACTAAATTAGTACAAATAAAAAAACACTGATTAATCAGTGTTTTTTATCTTTTTAAAGACTCGGTTACATTTAAGCTTCTTTAAAGCAGTAAACCGCTAATTTGTTACCGTCAGGGTCGCGAGTATAGGCCGCGTATGCATTAGGTGCCCAGTCGCGGGTGCCTGGTGCGCCTTCATCCGGACCTCCAATAGCCAAGGCTGCAGCGTGAAATGCATCAATAGCGCTGCGACTTGGTGCTTCAAAGCTAACCATGCCGCCGTTACCAATACTTGCTGGCTGACCATTGATAGGCTTAAGGACAAAAAATGACGGGGCATTTTCACCCCAAATAGAGCCTTCTTCACCTAAGTCAGTGATACGCTTATAGCCCAATGTTGCTAAAACATTATCATAAAATGCACGGGCCTGATCCAAGTCGTTGGTACCGACAGTTACATGAGTAAAAATGCTCATAATTGTTCTCCATTAATTAAGAATTAAATATTCGATTATCGATGTGTAGCGTTCTTGCTACTGTGCGTTTCGATGAGAAGTATTTTACATTCATTCCAGATATTGATAATCCCATGTAATGTAAAATAACTGTTTCTGAGTGGTAACAATGAGTGAATAAATTGAAATACCTAGAATTGAAAGAGTTACTAAAAAGGCCATTGAAATGAGCGCTTATAACGTTCCTCTATGCTACTGGAGAGCCAGAGACACTGTTGCTTACTGCTTGTCGAATCGAAAAGTTAGGCTAATTGCTCAGCCAAATAATCCACTAACAACCTTATTTTGGGTGATAGATGGCGATTTTGTGGGTAAATTGCCCAAATACCTTCGTCAGGTTCGCGATAATTATCAAGTAAGGTGATCAATTCTCCACTTTGCAGATGATCTTGCACATAATAATCAGGTAATTGCACTATCCCCAAACCTTTCAAAGCAGCGTCTACAAGTCCAAACCCACTGTTATAACGAAGTTTGCCCGTCACACGAATGTTTTTTTCTTTGCCTGATCCCCTAAAGCGCCAATAATCCAAGGTTCCCAGCAGGCAACTGTGTGAATTAAGCTCTGATAAGGAATGGGGTATACCATGTTTGCTTAGGTAAGCGGGTGATGCACACACATAGTTTGTGCGCTTTCCTAGTTTTTTGGCCATCATTGACGAATCACTTAACTTACCAAGGCGAATGGCTAAATCATATCCACCCTCAACTAAGTCCACTTGTTGATTGCTTAAAAATGCAGTTACTTCTACGTCACTGTATTGCTGCATGAAATTATTCACCAGCGGCAATATTTGCTGTTCACCATAAGTTACTGGCGCGGACAGTTTGACTTTGCCTTGGGGTTTCGATTGCAGGTTTGTAATGGCTCTTTCGCCGGCCTCTAATCCATCCAGTACGCCGCGGCAGTGTTGATAAAAAACCCGACCTTCTTCAGTTAAAGATACCTTACGCGTAGTACGATAAAACAATTTTACATTGAGTCGTTTCTCTAATGCGCTTATCTGCCGGCTTACTTGTGCAGTAGAAATAGCCATTTTAATTGCCGCCTGGGTAAAGCTCTCATTTTCTGCGACATAGACAAATTCGCTAATTCCATCCCACTGCATGATTATTACCTATATGTAAAAGACATTTCACAAATTAGCATATTATCATTTCTTTCGAAACAACTATAATACTCGCCATAACGTAAAGCTGCTGCGAACTAATAAGTGCTAAGTAACGCCCTTTAGTCAACAAGACGGTTTACTTCATTAACAATAAATTACGTAACATTTTAGGAAGCAAATATGAGTTGGTTATTTCTGTTTTTAGGAGTCGCTGCTGAAGCCATGTCCCATGTTGCATTGAAAGAGACTGATGGTTTCACCAAGCCGGTACCAAGTGCGTTAGTCCTACTCGGTCACCTTGCGGCGTTCATGTTTTTAGGGCAGGCAATGAAAGACATGCCAGTTGGCATAGTGCATGCCCTTTGGGCAGGACTCGCGATTATCACTGTAACCTTATTGTCTACCGTCATTTATCGTCAACACCTTGACTTAACCACATGGTTTGGCATGGCGTTTGTGGCAGTCGGTATTGCCATGATTAACTTGTCACAAGGTCATGCTCATTAGCCTAACAGCAAACAACTTAATCATTTAAATTTACATCAACTACAAAGTGAGAATATATATGTCAGATAAATTTATTAAATCAAAAGCCGCCATTGCCTGGGGGCCTAAACAGCCACTATCTATCGAAGAAGTCGATGTCATGCTGCCTCGTAAAGGTGAAGTTCTGATCAAGGTTATCGCCTCGGGCGTGTGTCATACCGATGCTTTTACTTTGTCCGGTGATGATCCAGAAGGTATTTTCCCGGTTATTTTAGGTCACGAAGGGGGCGGTATCGTTGAACAAATAGGCGAGGGCGTTACTAGTGTGCAAGTAGGTGATCATGTGATCCCGTTGTACACACCAGAGTGTGGTGAATGTAAATTCTGCCTATCTGGCAAAACTAACCTCTGTCAAAAAATTCGCGAAACACAAGGTAAGGGTTTGATGCCCGATGGTACTACGCGTTTTTATAAAGATGGCCAACCCATCTTCCATTATATGGGCTGTTCAACGTTTTCGGAATACACAGTATTGCCCGAAATATCTCTAGCAAAAGTCAATAAAGACGCACCATTAGAAGAGGTATGTTTACTCGGTTGTGGCGTGACTACCGGAATGGGTGCGGTGATGAATACCGCAAAAGTGGAAGAAGGCGCGACTGTCGCTATTTTTGGTCTTGGCGGTATTGGTCTGTCAGCTGTTATTGGCGCCACTATGGCAAAAGCCAGTCGCATTATCGCGATTGATATCAACGAAAGTAAATTTGAGCTCGCCAAAAAACTAGGCGCTACGGACTTTATTAACCCGAAAGATTATGACAGGCCCATTCAGGATGTCATTGTTGAGCTAACCGATGGTGGTGTTGATTACTCATTTGAGTGTATTGGTAACGTGAACCTCATGCGCTCTGCATTAGAGTGCTGCCATAAAGGTTGGGGCGAATCAGTGGTGATTGGCGTGGCCGGAGCAGGACAAGAAATCTCAACTCGTCCGTTCCAGTTAGTGACCGGTCGAGTCTGGCGTGGTTCAGCCTTTGGTGGTGTTAAAGGTCGCTCTGAGTTACCTGATTATGTTGAGCGTTATTTAGCCGGCGAATTCAAATTAAGTGACTTTATTACCCATACTATGGGCCTGGAAGACATTAATGATGCGTTTGAGCTAATGCACAAAGGCGAAAGTATTCGCACTGTCATTCATTTTGACAAGTAATAACCACTTTGCAGCCCAAAATCATTTTGATTTTGGGCTGATTTTTTAGGAATTCCAATGACAATTGAAAATTTAAGTGCCAATAAATGTTTTGGTGGCTGGCACAAACAATATAGCCACCAATCGCTTACATTAAATTGCAGTATGCGGTTTGCTATCTACTTACCGCCGCAAGTATCAAGTGGAGAAAAAGTACCTGTGCTTTACTGGCTTTCGGGCTTGACCTGCACCGATGAAAACTTTATGCAAAAAGCCGCTGCTCAACGCATCGCTGCTGAAATGGGTATTGCGATTGTCGCCCCGGATACTAGCCCTCGTGGTGAAAACGTTGCAGATGATGAAGGTTACGATTTAGGACAAGGTGCGGGATTTTACGTAAATGCCAGCCAGGCACCCTGGGATCGTCATTATAAAATGTATGACTATGTGGTTAATGAGCTACCTGCGCTAATTGAAGCAACGTTTCCGGTGTCAGATAGACGCGCAATTAGCGGTCATTCCATGGGCGGACATGGAGCATTGACCATAGCGATGCTAAATCCCCAGCGTTATACATCGATGTCGGCTTTTAGTCCCATTTGTAATCCAATAGCTGCTCCTTGGGGCAAAAAAGCTTTCACCGCCTATCTCGGTAAAGATAAGGCGACTTGGAAAAAACATGATGCCAGTGAATTGATGCGACAAGCGACACAGTTCGTTCCGGCTAAAGTGGACCAAGGTGGCGCGGATGATTTTCTGGTTGAGCAGTTAAAGCCTGAAGTGTTAGAAGCTGCGGCAAAAGTGAGTGGTTATCCATTGGAATTGGCTATTCATGAAGGTTATGACCACAGTTATTACTTTATATCGAGTTTTATTGAAGAGCACCTGCGCTTTCATGCCACTCACCTGTACAAATAATCTAGAACGCTCGCTTTAAAACCATAGTAGGAAGTAATAATGATTGTTCGTGATAAACCTAATGCATTTCAACTTTTTTTTATCCTACGTGGTTCTATTGTGCCGCTTATTTTTCCACAAATTCTTTTTGTCACGCTACTGGGAGCGGGAGTTGCCGCCACACAATACTATTTACCGGCAATATTTCCGAGCTTTACACTCGCGCCATTGCTGCTATTAGGGGTGGCATTGTCACTATTTCTTGGCTTTAGAAACAACGCAAGCTATGACCGTTGGTGGGAAGCCCGTAAGCAATGGGGACAACTCATTGTCGATTCCCGCAGCTTATCCCGCCAAGTGATTTCACATATTGATGGGCAATCTACGGACGGTGTTGGCGTACAAAAGCGTATTATATATTTAACCATTGCTTTTAATCATGCGCTAAGACACCAACTTCGACAATCAGATCCCTGGGCAGATATTGAGAAGTACCTTGAAGCTGATGACATCGAAAAATTACGCCAATCGCAGAATTTGCCGGATGCGCTACTGCGCTTGATGGGACGCAAGTTGGGAAGCTGTCGCCATAAAAATCTTCTTTCCGA